>ERZ808240.264-NODE-264-length-72088-cov-12.368928_pt1 | contig 72088 bp, 88 predicted proteins | sample MGYA00521084_ERZ808240 | MGnify/ENA primary metagenome ERZ808240 (study PRJEB31516, sample SAMN03275571) | gut metagenome | biome: mammalia-associated habitat; material: feces | host: Papio cynocephalus | place: Kenya | collected 2012-08-06 ...
GAAAGACGTTCCCAAAGCCATAGAGTGGTACGAAAAAGGATTGAGCCTCGGCGAAAGTGCTTTGAACTTTGATATGGCATATCTTTATTTGAATGATAGATTTGTTCCTCATGATTACGAAAAAGGATTATTTTACTTAGCCAATGGTGTAAAAGCTAATGATCCACATTGCCTATATTTGCAAGCACGCATTTATGAAATGGGTTTGTATGGTGTGTCCCCTGACAACACTAAATATATTCATTTTGTTAAGAGAGCCGCAAAACTTGGACAAGATGACGCTTTGCTTGATTTGGGCTATTATTATTTTGGAAAAAATGATTATGATAAAGCATTAGATTGCTTTGCAGAGTGTGAATTAGATGACGCTAGACTATATTGGAGCATTGCAATAATCTGTGAGACTAAAAAGCAAGATTACAAAAATGCTTTAAGATATTATCAACTGTCAATGGAAATGGGTTATCCTGACGCAATTGAAAGAATGGCAGAAGCATATCTAGGCGATGAACTCGGTTTGGAAAAAGATGAGCAAATGGCATTAAAATTATTCAAAAAGGCAGCGAAACTCGGTGACGCTTCGGCACAATATAATCTTGGAATGGGTTATGCTTGTGGTTATTACGGTTTGACAGCAAATCGTGAAAAGGCGATTTATTGGCTTAAAAAAAGTGCAAATCGTCAAAACCCTATGGCTTGTTTGCAAATGGGCTTGTATTATTTTTATACTGTTAAGACAGAATCAGCATATAAAAAGGCACTAAAATTATTTACCAATGCATATAATCTTGGCGAAGAAGAAGCCATTATCAATATTGGACTTTGTTATTTGCAAGGCAAAGGTGTAAAGGAAAATAAAAAGGAAGCTGTAAAATGTTTCAAAACTGCTGTCAAAAATTGTAATTCTGGTGTCGCTTATCACAATCTTGGAATATGCTATGAAAATGGTTTTGGAGTAAAAAAAGATTATAAAAAAGCAATAGAAATGTATGGTAAAGCATTAGAAAACGGAGAAAGTGCCGGTCTTGTTTCAATCAAAAATATATATACACATATTAATGCAAAAAGCAATTGACATAATAAAAAATTTTATTAAAGGGAAAAAATCAAAAATGCAATATTTAATTTTCCTTCGGGGGATAAACATAAGTGGAAAAAATAAAATATCAATGCAAATACTAAAAAATTTATTGGAAGATAATGATTTTAAAAATGTTAGCACATATTTAAATAGTGGAAATGTTATACTTAAATGTGATGAATTTGATAAAAATACTTTGAGTAAAAAAATATTTACTCTTGTAAAGGATAAGTTTAAAATTGATATTCCAATCTTTGTTACAACAAAAGATGAACTTGAAGATGTATTAAATAATTGCCCTACATGGTGGGGAATAGAAAATAAAAATGTTTATCATAATTTGATTTTTATAATGCCACCAACAACTTCTGAAGAAATATATTCTACAATTGGCGAGCCAAGTGAAAATATTGACAAAATAGAAGAATATAATAATTATATTTTTTGGTCTTTTGATTTGAAAAACTATAGGAAATCAAATTGGTGGATAAAAACAGCAAGCACAAGTGTAAAAGATAAAATAACAATAAGGACTGCTCGCACTGTAAAAAAAGTGTTAAGTTTGTGTAAAAAATAGCATTGGTAAGATTACTAATGCTATTTTTAATTTTCTATACTTTTTTCTTTAACACTATTGAAATAAAGTTTAAATATTTGCCGGCACCGGCATTCATAGACTTCCTGTCATTTATTGAATACTCATTTTCTTGAGCAAGCCAGTCATTCCAAACTTCTTCGTTTGATTCCATTTCTTTTATATCAACAATTTCACAATCTTTACTTTTTGATATAATGTTTTTCCACCAATCAACATCATGCATATATTCAAGTTGCTCACTTGTCCAAGAGAGTAAAAGTTCTTTTGGAAAGTTCGTGTGACAATCTTTTTTCATTCCAGGAATGGAAATATAAATATAACCACCTTTTTTTAAAAATGGCAAAAGTTTGTTATCGAGATAATTTTCATCTCTACCGAAATAGTTATATGAATCAATTGACACAATTTTATCAAAAAATTCTTTTTCAAAGTTGAGATTGGTTGCATCTGCTTTTACTGGGATAACATTATCTTTTGAAAGACCTTGTGAAGTAAAAAATCTCATATTTTCATCTGGGTTGCTCCAAAGGTCAGTTGCATAAACTTTTGCACCAAACTCTTTTGCAAGGAATACAGATGTAAGACCTGTCCCACTACCAAGGTCGCAAACAATTTCTCCTTTTTGGATATTTGCATTTTTTAGTAACTCTTCTTCTAACTTTATAGGATTTGGTCCCATAATCATTGACATAAATTTTTTTGTTGAATATTTTTTGCTTAACTTATATTCCACGATATCACTCCTTACTTAAAATTTTCCCAAATACATTTGCATAAATGGTATTCATATGTTATATTATAACTACCGAACGGTAGTTTGTCAATAAAATATTATAAATTGGAGAGGTTTATGAGTGAATGTAGGAAAGAAGAAATTATAATGGCAACGCTAAAACTTGCATCAGAGCAAGGGTTAAGGGCAGTTTCTATGAGTATGATTGCAAAAGAAGTTGGCATAAAAAAGCCATCACTTTATAATCATTTTAAGTCAAAGGAAGAACTTGTTTATGAGATGTATCAATTTTTAAAAAACAAAGCACAAAAAGAAACAAATACACAAATGGACTTATCCATATTTGATAAAAAATCCGCATATGAAATTTTGAGTACATTGGTAAATAATTATGTGATATTAAGTAGTGAATCATATATGCAAATGTTTTATAAAGTAATATATTCAGAAAGAGCAATTTCAAGTGAAGCATCAAAAATTATGGTCGTTGAAACAGAAAAAATGATTGCTGCAACAAAGCAAGTATTTAAAGCACTAAAGGATAAAAAATTATTGAAATTTGAAAATTGGGAAATCAATGCAACAAGTTTCGCTTTAACAATACATTCGCTTATAGACTATTCACTTGATAAATGTTTAAGTGAGAACAATAAACCTTTGATAAATGTTAAATTGATTGATGAATTTATATTAAATTTTTGTAATGAGCATAAATGTTAGGAGTAATTATGAAAAAGTCGTTATTAAATTATTTAGGACTTTTTGGAGTCGTTAGTTTTTTATCATACACAGTTGCAGTAATCTTTTCACCACTAGCATATCCGGGATATAATTGGCTTTCACAAGCAGTTAGTGATTTAAGTGCACAAGATGCACCATCACTTGGACTATGGAACCAACTTTCAAGTTTGTATAATGTTTGTGAAGTCCTTTGTTCCGTTGTCGTATGCATTGGCATACAAAGTGAAAATTCAAAATTACTTAAAATAGGTGTTTATCTTTTTGCAATAATGGAATTTGTTTCTGCTGTAGGATATAGAATGTTCCCATTATCTTCAAGCGGGTATGCTGGAACTTTTCAAGATGTAATGCACATGATAATAACTGGTATTGTTGTATTATTGTCTATTGGTGCACTTGTGTTTATAATCATTGCTGGATTTAAGGGGAAAGAATATAAATCTTATTCGATTTGTGCATTGGTTGCACTTTGTATGATGCTAATTGGTGCACTTGGAACAAGAATTGTCCCGGAAAGTTATTTTGGAGTTGTTGAAAGGTTTAGTGTTTTTGCTGTTACTGGGTTTAATGCTTCGCTTGGATTACATTTGTTTTTTAAAAATGATTTGTCAAAAGGAAAAAATAATGATAAAAATATAAATAAGGAAGATACAAAATGATGGAAAATAAAATTTATCCAAGACCACACGACAAGCAAATTGTATATTTAAAGAATGTGATTACAAAACCAAATATAATTGTTGGAGATTATACAATTTATAACGATTTTGTGAATGACCCAAAGAATTTTGAGAATAACAATGTTCTATATCAATATCCAATAAACAAAGATAAACTTATTATTGGCAAGTTTTGTTCAATTGCTTGTGGAACAAAATTTATGTTTACCAGTGGAAATCATTCATTGAAGTCATTATCAACATATACATTTCCAATATTTTTTGATGAATGGGAATTAGATTCAAAAAATGTTAAATCGGCATGGGATAATAAAGGCGATATTATAATAGGTAATGATGTTTGGATTGGTTATGAAGCAATAATAATGCCAGGGGTAAGAATTGGAGATGGTGCAATAATTGCGACAAGAGCGGTTGTAACAAAAGATGTTGAACCATATACCATTGTTGGTGGAATACCGGCAAAGGTTATTCGTAAAAGGTTTGATGATAGAACAATAGAAAAATTGCTAAAAATAAAATGGTGGGACTGGAACAAAGAAAAAATACAAAAGAACATTTCAAAGATTCAAAAAGGTGATATCAATTTCGATTAAATCATAAAAATGGAACAGTGGGGGAAAAACTGCAATAAATTCTTGAATATGTATATTAAATAATGTGATAAGGTAGCCATTTTAATAAAAAGGTAGCCTTATTTTTTATCAAAAGGATAACAAAATTTTCTTACAATAGTTATATAATTTTTATAAGGAGAAAATTATGTTAAATAAAAATAAAATCAACCTACTTTTTGGGGCAATAATGTTATTGGTTATGCCTTGTTTGGTTTTGTTTGCTGGATGTGACAATGAAATTAAACAACGAACAAACAACGAATATAATATAAACTATGTGATGTTGCTTTGTTCATTGCAATCACAAATCAATTTGCTAACGCAAATCCGTTATAAATAACGGCATCACAGTTTGAATGAACATCAGTTGCTGGCAAGTATCCCTTCGGGCTGTTTGCCGACAACTTCCGATAATATTGTTTTGGAAAGTAATGGCTTTGAAAATGAAACTATTGCAAAAGTGCAAATGTTAGAAAAAGATAGTGAATCTTGGGACAATTCACTTTCACTTATAAACAACCAAAAATATAATAAAACAAAAGACCTAGTAATGTATGATATTCATATTGAAAAGGAAGGAGAAAAGCTTCAACCCAAAAGAGAAGTTAAGGTAACAGTAAATGCACCATACGAAAGCTCAAATGGGTTTGTTGTTTTTTACATTAAAAGTGACAACTCTATTGAAACATTAGAAACAACTTGCAATGATGGGAAAATTAGTTTTAACACAAAAAGTTTTTCTGTTTTATTATTGTTGAAGATGAAGAAAGTGGAACAATAAATATTTATTATAACAACACTATTGGAACAGTAAACCTTGCAGATAATTCTATTATGCAAAAATATTTTGAAGTATCTTTAAAGGGCGAAAATAATATAAAATTGACTGCAACAGCAAAAGCAGGTTATAAGTTTGTTGGTTGGCATAATGGCAATGATGAAAATGCAGAGCTTATCACATCAAATCCAACTGCATATTTCACAAAGTTCAACACTTTGGTTTATGCGAAGTTTGACGCAGGTGAATTGGAGAGTTTCTTCTTGTTTGAGTTGAAAATGGCAAAGGTTGATAAAAATGATTTAAATATAAAAACGGTTGCATATTATTCAACAAACACAACAGATGGAAAAGTTGAATTATTAAAAGCAAAAAGTGATGGTTCTTTTGATAATGAAAACAAGTCAGGTATAGATGTTTATGACACTGGAATGTTAATAAAATCAGCAACTTGTTACAAAGATTGCGTTGTTGGAACAAGAGCACAAAAACGTGGTAATGTTTACGGTTATTACACGTATGATGGAACTTTTAATGCAAAAATATCAATAAATGATAATTATTCGCTATTTTATGTTGAAAATGATGTCAATTTATTGACAACCGTAAAAACTGATAAATACCAAACATTAAGAGAAGGTAGATATTTTGTAGTTAGAAAAGATGCCTACAATTTGGCAATCGCAAGTGGAAAAAGTAAAGATTCAGCAGGACTATATTTGTCACTCCTAGATTTATCTCAACCACATGATGATGGAACAGGTAATGTTGTTTTTGAAGACATAACAGCGTCTTATGAAATTTGGTTGCAATTTGATTCATCAATAAAATCTTGAGATAAGAACGCTTAAATAATACTGTTAGCAATAATTGATAGACTTTATTAAAAATTTTAGGTAAACCCAAATAAAATTAGGGAACTATAATATTAAGGGTGAATGGTCTTTTTAATATGTTATTAAATTCTAATTCAAAGTAAGTTGCGTCTATGGGATATATGTCAATTAGTTTATCACAACTATCTAATATCAACAGGTCGATAGTTTTTGCGTTTGTGTAATTTGTTGTAACATTTGATGAGAAAGAATGTAATCCTATTTTTACTCTTTCTTGTTTGTTATAAAAACCAGAACTTCTATAGAAAAAAATTTCATAATTTCCTTTAAATAAATTTTTTAGCTCGTTAGTTAGTACATTAACTTTAGAAATTGATGATATTTTGTGATTGGTATCAAGCACCTTTTTTAATACATTGTTTGAGTATACTCTAAACTTATCTTTATTGTTAAAATCATAATAAATATGTGTTCTTTTTGATTTTTTATTTGGGTCACCTGCTATACAATGTTGAATAAATCGGTCTAAAAGATTATGATTGTGTGTGAAATCTCCATTATTTTTATCATCAACAATAAAATTTTGTATCAAATAAGATAGTCTTTCTGCCAATACTTCTTCTTCTATCGTATATGGTTTTTTATTCGGGTCAAATATTTCAAAATCATCTTTATTGTCTTGTATAATTTTTGTACTATGTTTATGCTCAATATTATTTAGTTTAGAATAATCTGGTTGTTTTGGGAATATTACAAACCCATTTTTATCAACTTTTAATCCTAAATTATCGTCAGAATTGTTATTTTCAAGTATCCACTGATATATTGCATATTCCCAATATGTTTCTACTTTAAATTTTATTTCACCAAGCAAGAATGTTTGTGCATATTTGTAAGGCAGTTTTAGAAAAGTATCAAATGCCTTTGCTTCGGTATTTGTTAATGTGTAAATGTACTTATTGTGAATAAAGTATTCTGCAGAGTTGAACTCAACACAAACAAATTTTTCTTCTTCTTTGTGTTTAATGTGAATATGTACAAGTGGTCTTGAATTATTTGTGACAAAAACTTTGAACTCGGTTTTTGGCATATCGCATTGTTCTTCAATAAAGAAACCTACTTTTGCCATATCATCAATTATATTTTTATGTGTATTATTCATTATTGCGCTCGCTTTTCTATGCTATACCATTAAAATCGTTTACTTGTCAAGTATTATAACTAGTTGATATTTTAAATAATTAGTAAGAAATATCAAATAAAATATCTTGATAATGAGATAGAAATAAGTATTGACAAATTGATTGAGTGGGTGTACATTACATGTAACCATTTCGACCATTCCGGTTATTGGATTTTTGGAGAAGTTATTCTTTAGAATGGCAAAATAATAAGCAAAATAATTTTTGGCTGTATTTATTTTTGTCATTTTTTTATTAAACAGCCAAGATAAAAATAAAGGATGAAAAATTATGGAAAATTTAAGAACAATCAACTCAACTCTTCTTTTAATTCAAAAAGAAGGGAAAATTTTGCTTGGTGAAAAGAAAAGGGGCTTTGCAAAAGGCACACTCAATGGAATTGGTGGCAAGCAGAACTTGGGTGAAACTATTGACCAAGCAATGGTAAGAGAAACTCAAGAAGAAATTGGAGTTACTCCACTTGATTATTCTATGGTCGGGAAAATTGCTTTTGATGTTTGGTATAAGGGTGAACATGTAAATATGTTTGTATATATCTACACTTGCTCAAACTATATTGGAGAAATAAAAGAAACTGAAGAAATGCTCCCAAACTGGTACGATGAAAACAATATTCCTTTTGATAAAATGCTTGAAGATGACAAACTTTGGATAAAGTGTTTTTTGGTAAAAGAAAAGTTTGTTGGGAAATGTGAGTTTGACCAAAATATGCATATGCTTTCACACAAGTTTAAAGTTGTTGAAAATGTAAACGATAAGGAAATAGAAAGATTATAGAATATAGTTGAACACTTATTCAATCTAAATAATTAAACAATTTTATATAAAGTGTTTAAAATTGATAAAAGTGTTCTAAAATAATTTTGTATTTTGTAAATAATATTGTATAATAATAATGATATTATAAAAGGAGAAAATATGAAAGAGTTTTTTAGAAAGATAAAATCAATATCAATTATTGAAGCTTTGGCAAGTGTTGTTATTGGTATATTGTTTATTGCATGTCCAAACTTTACAAAGTCAACAATTGTATATTTGTTTGCAAGTATAGTTCTTGTTATGGGACTTATCAAATGTATCAGTTACTTTATGTACGGAATTGAACCTTTTGGTTTTATTTTAGGAATGGCTGATTTTGCTTTGGGAATAGTTTTATTCTCATCAGCAGACTATTTGATTAACAGTGGCGTTCTTGGTTTTACATTTGGTCTTGTGTTTATTATCAAAAGTTTGTTCTCAATGCAATGGTCATTTGATTGCAGAAGATATGGAGCAAAATATTGGTGGTTTGATTTCTTAATTGCATTAGTAATAATGGTATGCGGAATCATTTTGGTATGTTGCCCATCAGTTGAAAATGTTTTGTTATATTCAATGGGAACAATATTGATATTGGAAGGTTTATTTGATTTGGTAGATACATTTGTTGTTTCTGCAAAAATCAAGAAAACAAGAAAAACTTTCAAAGATTTGCTTGCAAAAGAAAATAATGTTATTGAAATTGAGAATCCGGATGATCAAAATAAAGATAACAAATAATCAATAAAAAAAGTAAGAAAAAGACAATATTTTTGCCTTTTTTCTTTTATTCTTCGTAATTTTTTATCATATTAAAATTTTCGTGGGAAAGTTTTGACAAACAATATTGCTTTGATATATCAAAATCGCCTTTAAAAAAAAATATTCCATTATCTTTTAAGTTTGTGCTTAAATTGATATATTCGACTTGATAAAAGTTATAACCTAAAATGTTTAAAAATGGATTGATATAAAACAAATTGTTTTTTATATATACAATTCCAATTAAAATTATAATCAAAATAAATACAACAAACATACTTATTTTTTCCAATTCAAAAGTTAGTGCAAATAACACAAAAAGCGAAAAATATCCCAAAAAGTATTGTTCTGTGATGTTTTTTTGAGAAATTATCTTAATTTTTGTTGTTTTTGTCCTTTTATGTGCAATTGCTTGTTTTGCTCCAAAAATTCCCATAACCATTAGTATTACAAACATTACAAGAGAAATTGTATTCAAAAAATTCCATGATAGATTGTTATTTATTAGGTCAATTATTATTTTTATTGATATTAAAAAATATAGTGGGACAAAAGCACTTAAATATAACAATATTTTTTTCATAAATTTAGCATATTCAAAAAAGCAAAAAATATTTTGTCAATATTGACTAAATTGACAAAAAATGTTATTCTATTGTGAGAAGGTAAAAATGGAAATTGAAAATCAAATAAATGAATTGCCAATAGATTTACAAAAAGCAATAAATCACATTGATAAGTCGTGGGAACTTGAGGGATACAAGTTGACCGATAGTGACAAACAAACATTGATTGATATTGCAAATGGCAAGAAAGATTCGCAAGTAGAAATTGCAAAAATCTTATCAAAATATAAAAAGGATAACAAAAATGGATAATTATAGATTGCAATATGATGAATATATTGAAATTGAACAAGGCAAACACCCATATTTGGATAATAAACTTGGTATAATTGATAAGGATGAGATGTTGAATGTTGAGTATAAGGTTACATCAATAAAAGCAATGGAATTATACAAAAATAACATTATTCAAAAAATACCGATGACTTTTGAGGGATTGTGCTATATTCACAAATACCTACTCGAAGATTTATATCCTTGGGCTGGAAAGGTTAGAACTATAAATATGATAAAAGGTTCAAATACTTTCTATTATGTGGAAAATTTAGATGAAGGTATCAAAAGTATTTTTGAAAGTCTAAAAAAAGATAATTATCTTAAATACCTTACACTAAATGAGTTCGTCGACCTATTTGCATACTATTCAAATGAATTAAATGTTTTGCATCCTTTTAGAGAATGCAATGGTAGGGCAAAAAGACTTTTCTTGACTGAACTTGCAAGGCGAGCTGGTTACGACTTGGATTTGAATAAATTAAATCCAGAATTGTTAAGACAGGCAGATATAAGGGCGTTTGGAAGTATTCAAGATATGATAGCACCAAATTTGTATAGTTTAAAGGTATTGTATTCGGCATCGGTTGAACCTATTGGAAAACCTTTTTCAATAAAAAACTTTACCAGTATGAAACTTTTAAATCGTTACCTTTGGATTTTTGATAGGGAACAATACAATAATTGGCAAAGGAAGAATGTGTCAATTGAAAGCGCAGAAAAAAAGTTGGATGAACTTATGAGAACCGACAATGGTAGGGAAGAAATTATACATCACATAGACTATGCAATGTCAGGCTCAAAACCCAAAAGTATTATTTTGTGGCTAAAAAATGTTAAAAATGAACTAATTAACATTAATAACACAAAAATAGAAAACGATGAAGATATAAAAGGTATGTAAAAAAGTGGCTTTTGCCACTTTTTTGTTACATATGAGTAAAACTGATTACACCATTTGAGTATATGATTGCAAACAAAAGCCAAAGCATACTTGCAAAAACTAGAATGTAAACTATTGAACTCCAAATATTTGGTTCTGGTCCAAAAATTGCAGATATTAGATTGTAATTAAAAAAACCAATCAATCCCCAATTTAACCCACCAATGGCAAGCAAAATAAATGCTATATAATTTACAATAATCATTTTATCCTCCCTTGCAAATATTTTGAGCATTAAAAGAAAAAATATACAAAAATATTGACAAACAATGAAACATTATGTAGAATAGTATTGATTGAATGAATGTTCAACTTGAGGTGAAAGAATGGGAAATTGTATAACTTCGTGCGATTGCAAAATTATTCATGAAGATGTTGTAAAAATGTATAAAAAAGGGTTCTCAAAAAGCAAGGCCATTATTTCGCTTTCAAACTTGTTTCATATTTTGAGTGATAACACAAGAATAAGCATTCTCACATTGCTTGATGATAATGAAGTTTGTGTTTGTGATATTGCAAATATTCTTGATATGACCAAGAGTGCGGTATCTCATCAATTAAAAGTGTTAAGAGATGCAAATTTGATAAAATGCAGAAAACAAGGCAAAGAAGTTTTTTACACTTTTTCGGATGACCATATAAAGAATATAATTGGGCAGGCAGTTGCTCATATATCAGAAAAATAATAATCACTACTTGTAGTGATTTTTTTGTGTCAAAAATAAATATTTGTTTGTATATACTTATATGAAATATTTTTCAAATAAAATAATACAAAAGCAAAATTTGATAGACAATTATTTATATTTAAAACAAAAATCAAATAAGCAAATTTGTGCAGTTGTAAAGGCGAATGCATATGGGCATAATGCCAAGGTAGTGGTAAAAATTTTAGGCTCATATTGTGATTTTTTTGCAGTACAAAATTTGCACGAAGCTATTGATATAAGAAAGGTTAATAAGTCATCGATAATATTGGTACTTGGGTATTGTATTGACTATAAATTGGCTTCAAAAAACAATATTTCTGTTATGGTTGAAAGTATTGAACAATTGCAAGAAATAATAGAGACAGACATTGATTTAAACATTCATATAAAGATAAATACAGGGATGAATAGATTTGGCTTAAAAGATAAAAATGAGCTAAAAATAATGCAAAAGATGTTAAAAACATCAAAAAAAGTTAAATTTGAGGGCATTTTTACTCATTTTTATAAAAGTGATGACAAAGTTGTTACTCAGAAACAAATTAGAATATTTAAAGAATATATAAAAGTAATAGACAAAAATTTTTCGCCGATAATCCATATTGGTGGAAGCAAAATGACAAATTATGATATTGATTTTGCAAAGTATGTAAGATGTGGACTTAGTCTTTATGGATATGGCGAAAAAGAGTTGAAACCTATTATGAGAATCGAAAGTAAAATTATAAAAATATTATCAGTGCAAAATGGTGAAAATATTGGATACCAAAATGGCTATATGGCAAATAAAAAAATGAAAATTGCACTCGTTCCTCTAGGTTATGCTGATGGTATTCCAAGAAATCTATCCAATATTTTTGCGGTTGAAATTTCTGGCAAAAAAGTTAAGTCAATTGGCTATATATGTATGGATTTATTTATGATAGATGTGACGAATGTAAATACTAAAGTCGGCGAAGTAGTTGTTGTGTTTAATGATGCTGACATATGGGCTAAAAAAGTTGGAGTCACAAACTATGAAATTTTGACGGGATTAAATAACTCAAGAACTGATTTATTGATTGATTAAATTCCCAATGTTTGCTATACTAAAATTATGAGAGTTATAGCAGGAAAATTTAGGGGAAAGCAGTTGGCATCTCCAACATCGGATAATATTAGACCGACTGGGGACAAAGTAAAACAAGCAATCTTTACAAAGTTACAATTTTTTGTGCCAGATAGAGTCGTGCTTGATTTGTTTAGTGGAAGTGGTGCTCTTGGAATTGAAGCATTAAGCAGAGATGCAAAGTTTGTTTATTTTGTTGATAAAGATATTAGAAGTATAAAACTTACAAAACAAAATTTAAGTGGGCTAAAATGTGAAAATTACAAGGTTGTCAATTATGATTACAAAAATGCTTTAAAAACATTCAAAAAAAAGTTTGACTTAATACTTGTTGACCCACCATATGCAAGTGGTGTTTATGAAGATTGTTTGGAAGAAATTTATAAACTTGATTTATTGAATGATGATGGAATTATTGTTTGTGAAAGAGATAGATTAAGACCCTTTGAAAGTAAATATTTTGAAAAATTTGACACAAAAGATTATGGCACTGTGACAGTTGATTATTATCAAAAATAAAAAAATGCAAATTAACTTGCATTTTTTTGTTGATTTTTTATTGAATTATTGTAATTTTTGATAATTTCATTACATTTTTTTTCACACAGTTCTTTTGAAATATATCCCAATCTTTTTTGATGTTTAATGCTCTTTAGTTGTTTGTTTACATCCTTTGGATATTTAATTTTTACTTTTTGGGGTTTCTTTGGTTTATGATACAAAGGTTGTTCATCAAGTCCGTCATCTTTTTTGAATGCAGATATTGTCATAAGTATAAAACCAATAACACCAAAAAATATACTTGTAATTGCAATAAATTTATATGGAACTAAATTTTTATAGAATTGTTCTTTGTTTTGAAATAATTTTTTTCTTAAATAAATTGTAAAGATAACATAATATATGGCATAAAGAAATGCATAAATTGTTGGAAACAAAAATTCATCTCTAAAAAAATTGTCTGGCAAATATTCTTTATATGGATGCAAAAAATCGAAATAAAAGTATAGCAACAATATCATTGATAAAAAAATTGTTGTTATCAAAATTGTTTGAATAATTAAAAATGCTTTTATTATTGCTTTCTTTGATCCTAAATTCATTTCTATATAAATTTAGCATTTTAAAAAATTTTTGTCAAAATTATATGCAATATTTTTGTTTTATGCTAAAATAATCAAGATTAGGAGATAAAATGAGAATTATAGTAATAACAGGTGCGAAAAGTGGAATAGGTATGGGACTAAAAGATCTATTTACTAAAAATGGTGACAAGGTCATAACACTTGACAAAAGCATTGAAGAAAATTCTGATACTGAATATTTTTGCGATGTAAGCAATGAACAAGAAGTTTTGGACACTTTTGATTGTATTGGTGAAAAATTTGGACACATTGATATGTTAATCAATTGTGCTGGATATGCTGTTTATGGGGCAACCGAACTTGTTGATACAAACAAAGCAAAGGCAATGTTTGATGTAAACTATTTTGGAACTTTGTCTTGCATTAAAGGTGCATTAAAATATATGCAAAAGGGTGCAAGAATTGTAAACATAAGTTCAGCCTGTGCATTTTTTGCTGTACCTTTTAGAACGCATTATAGTGCTTCAAAATCAGCAGTAAGTATGCTTTCTTATGGGCTAAGAATGGAGCTTAAAGACAGTGGCGTTGATGTTTTGTGTATTTGTCCCGGGGATGTGAGGACAAACTTTTCAAAAAATAGAGTAAAAACTTTTGATACAAATTTTAGATATGGTAATAAAATTGAAGAAAGTGCAAAGCAAATTGATAAACGTGAACCAAAAAGAATGACAATTGAATATGCCACAAAAAAAATGTACAAAATTGCAAACAAGAAAAAATCAAAACCAATGTATATTGTTGGGGGTTCAATGAAGTGGGCATATCTTGCAAACAAAATTTTGCCACTAAAATGGATTTTGGGATTTACAGGCAAATATTTTTAATTAAAAAAAAACAGCAAAACATTTTGCTGTTTTATTTTTTTATCCAAATATGGTAATGCGGACTAAATGTTCCATAGTGAGTTAATTCTCTTACTTCTTGCACTCTTATTAGCTTAAAGTCCTTAAAAAGCGTCAAACAGTCCTCATCGTCAATATAAAAATGTGGTATTCCATTCTCTGGACCGTCTTCAACTCTTATCCTTGTGTTTTCATCAACATATGTACATTTTGGATTTGTGAACCAAAATGATTTTTTTGAGCCAAGAGTAAAGTATGCTTCGCCATCAGGTTTTAGCACACGTTTTATTTCGTTTAAAGTCTTTTTAAAGCCTTCAATATCGGTGTGAGAAATAACATTATAAGCAATAAGGGCATCAAATGAGTTGTCTGCATATGGAAAGGTTAACATATCAGCAACAACGAAGTCGTCAAAATTTAGGTTATGCTTTTTTGCATTTTCTTTTGTTCTTTCAACGCTTAATTGTGACAAGTCAAATCCGTCAAGACAAAACCCTTGCTTTGCAAGATAAATGCTATTTCTTCCATAGCCACAGCCAACATCTAAAATCTTTTTAAACTTTTTATCTTTCCAATTTTCTGCCAAATAATAAATTTCTGGAGCCGGTGAGTTCCAATATTTGTCATCTTTGTCGACCATTGCCCAATTCCAAGATTTTGATTCAATCACAATAACCCCTTAACTGATTTTAGTATATACTATGTAATACTTATTTGTCCATTACATTTACAAATCAATTTGCTAAACGTAAACATCTTAAAAATCAAAACATCACTGTTTGAATAAATATCAGTAATCTTCGACACATTTAGACAAAACAGCTATATTTGGTTCAAAGTAAAGGAATAATAGCATTATTACGGCGCTATCTAATTGCTAGTAAGTTTTTATTATGCTGGGCAATAATTAGTAAATGATAAATTACGATTGGTTTTATTAACATGGCAAAGAATATCTTTAATGAGAAAAAATTGTGTATTTCCTTTTCTTTTTTTGAAAATATTTAGTATACTAAAAACATATAGGAGTAATGTATGGACAAATTTTCAACAGAAAAATATTTTGAAACACTAAACAAATACTGGCGTGCAGCAAATTATTTAAGTGCTGCTCAATTGTATTTGCTCGATAACCCACTACTTCGTGATCACAAATTATGTGAAGCGGATATAAAGAAAAAACTTGTGGGGCATTGGGGAACTGTTCCCGGTCAAAATTTTGTTTATGCTCATTGCGATAGAGTTATAACCAAATATGACCTTAATATGATATTTATATCTGGCCCGGGACATGGTGGAAATTTTTTGGTTGCAAACAGCTATCTTGAAGGAGTTTATAGCAAAGTATATCCAAACATTTCACAAGACAAACCAGGTATGCAAAGATTGTTCAAACAATTCTCGTTCCCAGGTGGCATAGGTTCTCATTGTGTTCCAGAAACGCCGGGTTCAATTCATGAAGGTGGCGAACTTGGTTACAGTCTCGCTCATGCATATGGTGCAGTGCTTGATAATCCAAATCTTATTGCAACAGCGGTTGTAGGTGATGGTGAAGCAGAAACTGGTCCACTTGCAACTTCGTGGCACCTAAACAAATTTATTGACCCAGCTCGTGATGGGGCAGTGCTTCCAATACTTCACCTAAATGGTTACAAAATTAGCAACCCAACAATACTATCTCGTATGCCACATTCAACAATTCAAAAACTTTTTGAAGGTTACGGATATAAGCCATATTTTGTTGAAGGTTCTGACCCTATGACAATGCATAAAACAATGGCAAAAGCAATGGATTGTGTAATCAAAGATATTATGGACATCCAAAAGAAAGCAAAAGAAAACAAAAACTATTCATATATCCCTTTCCCAATGATAATCCTTCGCACTCCAAAAGGTTGGACAGGCCCAAAGGTTGTTGATGGAAAACAAATTGAAAATAGTTTCAGAGCACATCAAATTCCACTTACAATGGAAAATGAAAGTCATTTAAAATTGCTTGAAAAATGGTTAAAAAGTTATAATCCAGATGAACTTTTTGATAAAAACTACAAATTAAACAAAGAAATCGCCGAGATTTTGCCAAAAGGCGACAAAAGAATGACTGCAAGCAAGTATGCAAATGGTGGCTTATTATTAAAAGAATTAAAGACACCAAACCTTGAAGATTTTGAAGTAAAATTTTCTGGGCATGGCACAATGAAAACGCAAGATATGTACGAACTTGGTGGTTATATTAAAGAACTATTCAACGAAAACAAAAAGAATTACAGAATATTTAGTCCAGATGAAGCAATGAGCAATAGACTTTACAAGGCTTTTGATAATGAAAATAGGGCATTTGCAAGCAAAATTTTGCCTACAGATGAGAAATTGGCTCTTGATGGAAGAATTATGGACTCAATGCTTTCTGAACATATATGTGAAGGTATGCTTGAAGGTTATATTTTAACTGGCAGACATGGAATGTTTGATAGTTATGAAGCATTTGCCACAATTGTAGATAGTATGGTTGCACAACACGCAAAATGGCTTAAAGTTTGCAACGAAATCTCTTGGCGTGCACCTATATCTTCGTTAAACTTAATTTTGACATCAAATATTTGGCAACAAGACCACAATGGTTTCACTCATCAAGACCCAGGGTTTTTGGATCATATTGCAAACAAAAAGGCCGATGTTGTAAGAATATATTTACCAGCAGATGCAAACTGTTTGCTATCTTGCTATGACCATTGTGCGAAGAGTAAAAACTATGTTAATGTTATTGTTGCTTCAAAAAGAGATTCTTATCAATGGCTTTCTATGAAAGACGCAAAAGAACATTACGAAAAAGGTGCAAGTGAATGGAAATGGGCTGGACTTAATAACACAAAAAATCCTGACATCGTTATGGTTTGTTGTGGGGATACACCAACACTTGAAACTTTGGCAGCAGTGAAATTGTTAAAAAAATATTTGCCAAAACTTAATGTAAGATTTGTTAATGTTGTTGACCTTATGAAACTTATTTCAAGAGAGTCGCACCCACATGGGCTCACTCATGATGAATATGATGAGTTATTTACAAAAGATAAGCCAATAATTTTTGCTTTTCACGGCTATCCACAACTTATACATCAATTAACATATAATAGGCATAACACAAACATTCACGTTGCAGGATATAGGGAAGAAGGAACAATAACAACTCCATTTGATATGAGAGTTAGAAATCATTTGGATAGATATCATCTTGTGTTAAAAGCGTTAAGATATCTAGACATTGACAAAGAAACAAAATCAAACATCGAAAAAGAATTAAACGACAAACTTGCGAAGCATTATGATTATATAAGAGAATATGGCGTTGATATGCCAGAAATTGAAAATTGGAATTGGAATGAAAAATAAAGACAAACAAAAAAGAGTTTGCAATAAAGCAGACTCTTGTTTTTTTATAATAAAAAGTTGTAATACTAAAATTTCAACAAAAATGCTAAATCCATTCAAATATTCCTAATAATTAACATATTTGTTTGACAAATTGATGAATTTTTAATATCCTAAAATAGTAGGAGGGAATATGGCAAAGAAATCTTCAAACTTTGGTAAAGCACTTGCAGACTTTCTTGCACTTGTACTTTCAGGTGCAGTGTTTGGTTTGCTTGCAATGCCTTTTATCAGTGCAAAAGGATCAGCACTTGGTGGAGAAATTGTTAACAATGCATCAGGCTATGACCTTTTGAACTTTGATTCAAACGCAGGGCTTGCAACAGTTGTTTTGTTACTTATCATCTTCGCATCACTTATGGCTGTTTGTGCAATTTTAAAATTGTTATACGATGAAAAAATTGTCTCAGACAAAACATTTGGCAAAGTTGTTGGATTTGGACTTATCATCATGGCTCTTGCAGTAGTTGTTATGGCTATTGTTGCAATGATTGTTGTTCCATCTAATTGCAAATCGTATAGTCTTTGGGGTGCTAGTGCAGGAAGTTATGCTGGTTGGTTAGCACTTGTTCTTGTTTTGGTTGATGCACTCGCCGGACTTATTGCAAGTTATTTTGCAATCAAAAAATAAATCATAAAATTGATTTTTCGCAGGCATATTTGCCTGCGTTTTTTATGGGGAGATATTGACAAATATTAACTTATAATATAAACTATGTGATGTTGCTTTGTTCATTACAATCACAAATCAATTTGCTAACGCAAATCCGTTATAAATAACGGCATCACAGTTTGAATGAACATCAGTTGCTGGCAAGTATCCATTCGGGCTGTTTGCCGACAACTTCCGATAATATAAAATATGTTGGGTAAAGTTGAGGTAATTATGTTTAATATCTTTAAAAAAAGAAAAAAAGAAGAACCGGTTGTAGGTAGAATTCAAAAAGATGAATATGGAAGATCTACAGAACAGGTTAAAACTGGAAAAGATGATGCAAAACTTTCTTTTGACATCAATGTTCCAGCCGATAATGTTATTGTAACAACAAAGGCTGTTGATAATAAGGATAAAAGTTTTGATACTTACACATATTCATCGTCAGCAAGTGATGAACAAAAGTCACTGCAATCAAGTAACTTTGAAGAAAAAACGCTTGAAGAAAAAGCAATTGATTTGATAAAACATTCTGCACTTAATAAATATTATGTTTTATTAGAAAATTCTGTTGGGAATAAAACATCAAAAGAGCTTGTTGGATGCATAGATAAAAAAATTATGCAATTGTTTAATGAGTGTGGCATTTTTGTGGAAGGAAACGAAGATATCACAACAAAAATGGTATATGCACAAACAATGTTTAACTATATCGTTAATAAAATAAAATATGATGTTGTTTTGACAAAATTTATGCGTATTGTAAACGAAAAAATTTATCATGAAAACATAAATAAAGAAATCTTGAAAGAAATGTACTATGAGCTTTGTAATCATTCTGGGACTTGCCTTTCAGATAGTTGTATACTTGCTTATGTGTTTGAAAAGATTGGACTTAATGCGAATGTTATTGGGTTAGGTGAGCATGCAATGGTTGAAGTTGATTTTGGAGATAAAAAACTTTATTGTGATAGTGTTTATGAAAGGGATATAGCTGATGGTCTTGACAAAAATGCAATTGCGCAAGGTAAACACAGAGGTGCAGGATTTATGAAAGATAGTTCACTTATGACAGAACGTGGCTACCACAAGGAATTTGCTTTTCCAAAAATATCAACATTGTTACAGGCAAATCTTTTTAAGGAAGAATTTGAGAGATAGAAAAAAGTGTATAGCAAATACATAATTTATTATAAAAATAAAAAGACTGAAGTTTGATATAATCAGTCTTTTTTATTTTGATAAAATGTCAAAAAATATACAAAATTTTGTCGAATAAAATACCTATTTAGTATTGACATTATTTGAAATAGTTAATATACTAAATATGCTTTAAAATTAAGAAAAGAGGTTACTATGTTAATTATTATTTCAGGGTCTGCAGGGGTTGGCAAGAATACGGTTATCACAAAAATTTTGGAAAAGTATCCAAATATAAAACTTATGCAAACTTGCACAACTCGTCCACCAAGAAGAACTGATGGAGATATGCATAATCCATACATTTATGTGTCAAGAGAAGACTTTGAAAACAAGATAAAAGATGGTGAACTTTTTGAACATGAAGAAATACACCAAAACTTTTATGGTGTGCTTAATTCGTCATTGGATGAAGTTGCAAAAAGAAAATGCCACTATATAAAAGATATTGGTGTTTTGGGTCAAACAAGATTAACTCTTGCATTAAAAAACAAGGCAGAAGTTTTGTCAATATTCTTAACTGCACCAAAAGAAGAGTTGATAAGAAGATTGAAAGAACGTGGCGACCACGACATTGATTTAAGAATTTCAAGAATGGAATTTGAATTGAGTTATGCAAAGAACTATGACTATGTTATTGAAAATATAAATCTTGACAAAACATTAAAAAAGATAGAAAGTTTAATCAAAAAGTATGAAAAGATTGAACAAAAAAAATTCCCAAAAGAAGCTGACTAATGCTTCTTTTTTTATGCATAAAAAAACACTGGCAAACTGCCAGCGTTTTTGTTTTATTAGTTGAATACTGTCAAAATAAGTCCAACCAAAATTAAGCATAATGCAAAACCAAGCAAGCAATAGTAGATTGGGTCTTTTTCGCTAACTTTGTCAACCTTTCTAACAACCTTTGTAATCTTTTTTGCCAAGATAGAAAGAGCAAGACCAAGCATAGCCAAAACTATTCCAACAATCTTGTTTGGTGTTTGTAAAAATTCCAATAATGTTTGTTCAAGTATTAGTGAAAGCATTTGTTCCTCCTAAGATTATAACCCATTATATCATTAATTTTATGAAAACACAATACAAATTATTAAAATAATTAACAAAATAAAATCAAAAAGAATAACATAATTTGGAAAGGAGGAAAAATGAAGAGATTATGTTTACTGCTTGTTGCTTTGGTTTCAGTTTTTTCTTTCACACTATTTGGGTGTGGAGATAACAACAAAGACGAATTGACAAAAATAAGGCTAAACGAAGTAACACACAGTATTTTTTATGCACCACTTTATGTTGCAATCAATAATGGCTATTTTAAAGATGACGGAATTGAAATTGAACTAACAAATGGTGGTGGTGCAGATAAAGTTATGACAGCATTGCTTTCAAACGATGCAGATATTGGTCTTATGGGACCTGAAGCCACAATTTATGTAACCGAAGGTGGAGCAAAAGATAATCCTGTTGTGTTTGGGCAACTCACAAAAAGAGATGGTTCTTTTATTGTTGCAAAACATAGTTACACAAACTTTACTTTAGATAATCTAAAAGGCAAAGAAATAATCGGTGGCAGAAAAGGTGGCGTTCCTGCAATGACTCTTGAATATGCAATAAAGCAAGCAGGATTAAATATTGGAACAGGTGCGAATGCAGTTAATTTAAGAACAGATGTTGCATTCAATTTAACAGCCAGTGTGTTTGATTCAACAAACGCAGATTTTTGTACTTTGTTTGAACCAACAGCAAGCGAACTTTGTGCAAACAAAGGTTACAGTATTGTTGCAAGCGTTGGGACATTAAGTGGCGAAGTCCCATACACAGCATTTACTGCAAAGAAAGGATTTTTGCAAGAAAATGAAAAGTTGGCAGAAAAATTTTTAAGAGCAGTTTATCGTGGTTATAAATTTTTGCTTAAAGCATCCGTTGACGAAATTAAAACAAGTTTAAAACCATCATTTAGTGGAATAAGTGATGAAAGCATTGTAAAATCAATTCAAAGCTATATTGAAGTTGATGCATGGGTTGATAATCCTGCAATGACCAAACAAGCATTTGATAGATTGCAAGACATTATAATTTCGGCAGGGGAACTTGATAAAAGAGTTGAATTTGATAGTGTTGTAGACACAAAGATTGCAAACAAAGTTATGAAATATTTTAATTGATAAAAATCAAACAAAAAAGGGCAATAAAAATTGCCCTTTTTAACATTTTTTTTACTTTTTAAGTACAATGGTTTGAGGAGTAATATACAAATGAAAGATTACCTAAAATTAAAAGATATATCACTTTCTTATCATACAAAAGAAGGCGAAACTCTTGCCCTTGAAAATTTAAGCTTTTCGGCAAACAAACATGAATATTTGAGTATTGTTGGACCAAGTGGTTGTGGAAAAACAACAATTCTTTCACTTATCTCTGGACTTTTGAAGCCATCCAAAGGCGAAGTGCTACTTGACGGGGAAGCAATAGGCAAAAATGTAGACATTGGCTATATGTTCCAAAGAGATCAATTATTTGAATGGCGAACAATTTATAAAAATGTAACACTTGGGCTTGAGTTAAAAAAGAAAACAAAAGATGAAGAGTGTTTAAAAAGAGTTGAATACCTTTTAAAACAATATGGATTGTTTGAGTTTAGAAACAGTTATCCAAGTGAACTATCTGGGGGAATGCGACAAAGGGCTGCACTGATTAGAACTCTTTGTCTTGAGCCAAAAATACTTTTGCTTGATGAACCGTTTTCCGCTCTTGATTATCAAACAAAACTTAATGTTTGTGATGATGTACACTCAATAATTACAAAGGAAAAACAAACTGTTATTGCCGTAACTCATGATATAAGCGAAGCAATATCAATGTCGGATAGAGTTTTGGTACTAACAAAGCGTCCAGCAAAAGTAAAATGCATAATTGAAATCAATTTACCAAAAAATCTAACACCACTTGAAAAAAGGGAGCATAAAGATTTTTCAAAGTATTTTGATTTGATTTGGAAGGAGTTATCAAATGAAAAAGAAGACAATAATAACATACACAAATGAGCATAGAAGATATTTAAAAAGGATAAAAGTAGACAAGATTACAACAATTATTGCTCAAGTGTCTATTTTGGTTGTTGTTCTTGGGCTATGGGAGATATTAACAATGACAAATGTTATTGACCCATTCTTTTTAAGTTCGCCATCACGAATGATAAAAACTTTGATAGAAACATTTTCCACAGGTAATTTGCTATACCATATTGGCGTTACTGTTTATGAAACATTGATAGGTTTCTTGCTTGCCACATTCTTGGGTGTGTTTGTTGCAATACTTCTTTGGTGGAGTGAAAAGTTAAGAAAAATATTAGACCCATACATTGTGGTATTAAATGCACTGCCAAAGATTGCTCTTGGCCCAGTTATAATAATTTGGGTTGGGGCAGGAACAATCGCAATAATTACAATGTGTATTCTTATTTGCATTGTAATAACAACACTTTCAATGCTTTCAGCTTTTCTTAACTGTGACAAAGATAAAATTGCACTTATGAAGTCAATGGGGGCAAACAAGTTCCAAATACTTTTAAAACTTATTATACCAAATGCATTTGTCGACTTTGTGTCGGTGCTAAAAATAAATGTTGGAATGAGTTGGGTAGGCACAATTATGGGCGAGTATTTGGTAAGCAAGGCAGGGCTTGGTTATTTGATTGTCTATGGTGGGCAAGTGTTCAATCTTGATTTGGTTATGTCAAGTACTCTTGTCTTGTGCCTTATCGCTTGCGTTATGTATATGCTTGTTGGAATTTTGGAAAGAAAGGTTAGAAAACATTAAAACATAGCAAAAGTAAAATCCAAGTATTCCAACAATTGGATAAAGTGTGCCAACAAAAGTGTCAAACTTAATTAAGCTTAAAGTAATGCAAATCAAAATCGGTAAGACGGTGTTCATACTCTTTTTCTTGAAATTGAAAAAAAATTTTAATGTCACAAGTGTAGAGAATAAAGTTGTTAAGATGGCAACTTGAATACAGCAAAAATAAATAATATACAAGACATTATTTTTGCCGGCAAGGAACAATAGTGGCATAGAATATCCAAGGGCTTTGTGGTTGCACAATTCACAAGTTATTATAAACATCATAACAATGCATAAGATAGCAGATGAAAAAAATCCAACTCTTTTGCATTGTTTTGTGTTAAGTCCAAAAGAAGACTTTGCAATAACAAAGTAAGATAAAAATACATTTCGGCAAACATAGTTTATGGCATTGTATGGCATAAGAATAATGTTGCTTAATACTATGTTTGTTGGCGTGCCAAAATTCGAAAAACAAACAATTGTCAAAACGCCCAAAACAATAGGGAACAAAAAACCACAAATATTAAGCAAGCTTGATATGTCATAGTGCAAAACAATGCAACAAACAACAAGCAAAATTGCAAGGTTAAATAAATGTCTTGCCGAAAGCCATTCAACATTAAAAGAAGTGTTTATTGCGCTAATCATTGTTGATGACAAAATAATAAAAGATAAAAAAGTGAATATTTTTATTGTTTTTTTATCTTTTTTAAAAACAATTAAATTTAATTGTTCCACATTATTTATTTTATTTCTTGAGCCAATTAAAAGTAATTTTGTAATAAAATAATATAAACAAAAAAACATAGGTAAAATAATTAAATAAGAATAAAATCCAAATTTACTAAAAAATTCAAAAACTTCTTTTCCAGAAATAAATCCTGCACCAATTATTGCACCTATAATTAAAAATATAATTTTTATTTGTTTCATATAATATTTTATTATTTAATATCAAAATTTATTATAAATATAAATAAAAATTAAAAAATAAAACAAAATACAAATATGAATTCAAAATTGGTTTGTATTGTATTTAGTGTCCTTTTTGTTTCATTGTGTTTTGGAAGCTTTTGCCCATATCCAAATTTTTTGGGTTCAAACACAATTTTTGCAGGAGATCAACAAAAAATAAATGATAAATATGAAGACGAAACCCATAATACAAATTATAATTCAAAAGCAGTAAAAGTGTTGTCGCTTGATTGGTTTGATTTTATGAATGAACATTTTACAAAATATGTTGTGATTAGAGTTATTGACATAAAAAGTCAAACTGAATATTACGTAAAAAGATTTGGTGGGTATAATCATGCCGATGTTCAAACAATAGACAAGAAAAACACAGCAATTTTTAAAAAGGTATATGGCAATGAATGGTCATGGACAAGACGACCGGTTTGGGTTGAAATTGATGGCAATTTTTATGCTGGTTCAACAAATGGTATGCCACATGGTTTTGATATACAAACCGACAATGGTGAAGGCGGGCATACTTGTATACATTTTTTAAACAGCAAGACGCATGGCACAAAAAGGGTGGACGAACAACATCAAGCATGCGTAAAATATGCAAGCGAAAATGTACAATTGCTAAAAGACTATTTAGAGCAAAAAAAAGAGATTTGAAAGTAATCAAATCTCTTTTTGTAAATCACTCTTATGTTATATCTCGTTTTTGGAATATGAAGTTTGAAATGATATTCATAATAACAATCATAAGTCCAAGAATAAGTCCACTTGTTGCAAAGTTCGTGTCGGGGAGTATATTCATCCTAAGGAAGCCAAATGAACTATTACCAAAGTATTTGAAGATATCAAAATGAGCAAAAGGTGTATATTTTAACCAAACTTTATTGACAACGCCACAAAGAACCAATTGTGTTCCATAAAGTATTGATGTCAAGAAAACTGAAAGTGTGTTTGATTTGAATATTAAACAAATGAACATTGCAAGCGAAATATAGAATAATAGGTTGACAATGCAAGATAATAAGTAAATCAAAAGCAACAAAATTGGGTTAATTGTTACAATGATTCTTGCATCAAACACAACCAAGCAATCCATAATTGGAAGTCCAAATGATATTATTCCAACAACAAATGACGCAAAGAAAGCAATAACAGAAAGCATTGTTCCAAACATTAAGCAAGAAAGGAATTTTCCAGCAAAAAGTTTTGTTCTTGTGTATGGTCTTATTGCAATCATTTTCATTGTTCCACTTGATTGGTCGCCGGCGATTGAACTGCACGCATAGAATATTGTGAAAATAATAATCAAAATATTCAATATTTGCATTGTGTAAATTGTGTAATCATACGCATTTGTGGATTCGCCAGAGTTAGTATTAAAGTTAAATGATTTTAGGTAATTGTAATCAAATTTGTTGTTTTCTATAAGGTAATCATAAATTTGTATTTGTTCATTAACTTGATATTTTGAAATTTCGCTATAACCAATGATATCTTTGATTTCTGTGTCAGTTTTTTCGCCAACTTTAAGTAACATAAATTTATTGTTAAGTAGGGTGGCATTCATTTTTTCAAATGAGTTATAGTTGAGTATCAACTTTTGCATTTTGTCAAGGTCAGCTTTTTCAGTGCTATTTTTGTTTGTGTTATAAAACTCGTCAACTTCTGCAGAATACAAAGTTTCAAGTTTGTCTTTTGTGTTTGTGTAATAATCTTCAACAAGTTTGTCATAGTCTGTTTTTGAAATCTCAATTTTTTCATTTTGAACTTGACTTAATATGGTTATTGATTTTTTTATTGAGTAGTGTTCCAAAATTGAATCGCAAAAATCTAAAAAGTATTGTCTATCTATTTTGTCGTTAAATGTTTGAGGAAATGCTGAATAAACTTTTTTTACATTATCGTAAATTGCATCATATTGAGCATATGTGATATAAAAGTTTATTGTTTTTGTTTTGAGGGTAGGCAAGTAACTCAAAAAATCAGAAAGTTTTGTCTTTATCGCTGTTAAGTCAGATATAACTTGATTTCTGTTGAAAGCAGAAGTAGAGATATAAACTTTTTCGTCATTAAGAGTAACTGTCAAATCTTTGTCAAGTTCGGATAATTTGTCTTGAAAAGTCTTTAACTCATCACTTTTTGTAAGGTCTTCATACTCATTGTAGATTTTGATGCTTACATTGTCCAAATCTTTTTTTATGTTTGCTTTTGTTAGTGCATTATCAGTTGTTCCATTAAACAATGTATACATTTCGCCAACCGTTTCTGCATTCTCATAAAATGAACTTGCAACTGATGTTGTTGGCTTGTATAAGACATTGCTGACAACAAGTGAGATGATAAGAAAGGCAGTCAAAATAAAAATTGACGGTCTTAAAAATATTTTATTGAATTCAGCATTGGTTAACTTAAATATCTTTTTCATTTTTTCTCCTTTAGCTTATAGAAGTTGTTTTGTTGTGTTCTTTTACAATGTTAACAAACACATCTTCAAGTGAGTAGTCAACATTTCCTGCACCATAAACAAGTATTTTCTTTTTTGTTAATTCAACAATCACTTGCGAAAGCATATAATTGTCTTTTGAGTTGAAGAACACTTTGTCGCCTTGAATAAGGCACTTTACACCAAATTTATCAAATATTGTTTTTCCTGCAAAGTTAGGGGCATTGCATTTGATAAACTGTGAACCGGCAATTGTGCATTCTTTTTTTATTTCTTCAAGTGGTTTAACTTCAATTATTTGACCTTTGTCAATGATTGCAATTGTGTCACACAAATTTTCCATTTCACTTAAGATATGACTTGAAATGAATATTGATATATGCTCACGAGTTGCAAGGTCTTTTAACATCATTCTAAATTCTCTTATGCCATTTGCGTCAAGTCCATTTGTTGGTTCGTCAAGTATAAGAAGTTTTGGGTTGTTTAACAATGCTTGAGCAACTCCCAAACGTTGTTTCATACCAAGTGAGTAGTTTGACACTTTATCCTTGATTCTGTTTTTTAACCCAACAAGAGTTGCAACATAATCAATTCTGGAAAGGGCAACTCCACCAGATAGTTTTGCAAAGAACTTTAGGTTGTTGTAACCAGAAAGATATGGATAGAACTCTGGAATTTCTATCATTGCACCAACATAAGAAATTGCCTTTTCAAAGTCCGTTTTTACTGAATGCCCATAGATGTATGCATCTCCACTTGTTATGCTGGCAAGACCTGTAAGCATTTTTATTGTCGTACTTTTTCCTGCACCATTTGCACCCAAAAAACCAACAATTTGTCCAGAGTAAATGTCCAACGAAATGTTGTTTACTGCATATCTATCCTTGTATTTTTTGGTAAGATTTCTTATGCTTAAAATTGGTTTTATCACAGGGGCTTGGGCGTTTGAAGTTCCATTTTGCAAACTTAAATTTTCATTGTTATTAACATTGTTATCATTTTTCCCAAACAATCTGTTAAATTTAATTTTCATAAACACTCCTATAAATCACTATCAATCAAAGATTCATAAACGTTTTCATAAATCAAGTGTGCTTTTTCTTTCCAAATATTAACAGCACCCATTGCACTTTGTCTTGAAGGTGCTTTTATTTTTATTTCAAACATAGGTTCGTCAATAAGGGCAGATCTGATTTTTAGGCAAACGGTGTAACTTCCGTCACTGTTTTTGTCGATAGTGCTAACATATTCTTGCGAACGCTTGAAAGCAATACGATTTTCTTTGACATATTTTGAAATTTGTTCAAGCATTTCTGGGTCGATTCTTTCATAAAAATATGAAAGGCAATTTCGACCAGTGTAGGTGATTGTGTATCTATCTTCCTCACTGTTACCATTTGTTTTGTAAATAAAACCAGCATCAACAAGGTTATAGATTGTTTCTTTGCAATCCATATAGTTTTTTATCCAGTTGTTTTTGCCATGACAAATATCAACAATAGATTGCTCTGTTAAAGGTATTTCAATTTGTTCCAATACATAAAGTACAATAAGTTTGTTGACTGTTGATGTTTGCTCGTATTCTTCCATCTCTTCTCCTAAAATATATTATATACTAGCATAGTATTTTGTTTTAGTCAATTTTTAGAGTATTTTTTATTTAAAATCATTTTTTATGAAAGAACACATTTTATATTAAGATTCATTTTGCAAAATGTACAATTTTGCCAAAAGTAATTGCCAAAATTTATTTTTAATTGTTGTCAATTTTTGTCGAATATGCTAAACTGAAATAGTAGGAGAAAAAATTAATGTTAAACGATAAAGCATTAAAAAGCGTTCAAGCATGCCTAAGTGACTTGGACGAATTGTCAGCAGGTAGATTTATTTTTGCGGAAAATATGATAGGAAAAGTTTTGCAAGATATAAGTGAATCTCCAGAGATTTATGGGCTTATTGCCGAGTGTATGAGAAGTTTTAACTTTGACAAAGAATTTAATCGTGCAAAGGTAAAACTCCCAACAAAAGACGGGTATTTTATGATGCCAGAAAGCAAGGCAATTATTTTGCCACTTGTTTTTTGCATTTTGGTTGATATAAGAGATAAAAAATTAAATATGCATGATTTCTTAAAAAACTATTTTCAAAGTGAAGATATTGGTGAATTTGAAAACTTTTCAAGAACAGTAATAAAACCATTTAGAGATGCAATTTCATATTGCTTTGGAATGCAAGATAACACCACCGAAGAAACAAAACAAGACGAAGAACTTGAACAAAAAGCAATGCAAGTTGAACAAGCTGAAATTGAGAATGAGGAAGAACGTCAACAAAAGGTAAAAGAAGAAATCAAAAACGAAAAATTGAAGAATGAAAAAGATAATCAATTTTTTGAAAAAATAATAAGAATCTCAAATCAAATGCTTGAAGCAATTGACCTTGAAAGGCATATAAAACAAGACCTAAAAGATGACCTTGTTTATTTGCTAAATAATATGATTTCTTGTGCAAAAAATGGCGATATAAATAATGTTAGTGCATTTATTGTTGCACTAAATTATATTGCAAAACCAGTCAAGAATTTAAGATTTTTATATATGGAATTAAAGAGCGATTTAACTGAATATTTTGAAAACTAAATTCCAAAAATTAAACATAAAATAAAGCACACGCAACACGACAAAATTGCGTGTGTTATTTTTTGTAAAATAAAGAATTTGTAAGTTGTTATTTCTTTCAAAAAAGCCATTGCCTGCAAGGTTGTGCAAAGCCCGCCAAAAGATATGATAAACGACAAAATTGTCGTCTTTATTATTGGAAAAATATCAAGTGAACTAACACTCAAACAGCCCTTTGTGATTTCAAAAATACCATTGATAATTCCACTTGAAATTTTTACACTTATTCCCACTTTTGAAAGCACAAAAACAATTGGATAAAATATGTTAAAAATATTTAAAATTTCAATGATAATAAAAGCAACAACAACCATCCCACCAACAGTAAAAATAGACGTGACAGAATTGTTGACAGAAGCAGACAAATCACCAGTGCAAAAATATGATTTTTTTGAATTTTTGTAGGTATTTTCGCCCTTTATATTTCTATACAAAAGGCCATTCAAAATCGCTCCAATAATATGCGATAGCAGTAACACAAACCCAATTTTTTTGTCTTGTAACATACCAATTCCAACACTTCCTAAAATAAACATCGGGCCGGAATTTGATGTAAAAGTCAACGTCTTTTTTGCTTCTAGTTTTGATAGTTGTCCACTTCCATATAAATCACTAACAAGCTTGCTTCCAACAGGATATCCACTAAGTATGCTAATAAAAAACGCATAACCACTTATTGGTGGGGTTTTGTATAGTTTGTAGGTAAAATTCTTGAATACCAAACTTGCATTTTGAACGTATTCAAGACTTGTTAAAAGTTTTGTAAAAACAAAAAATGGGAAGAGGGCAGGAAGCAAAACTTTTGCCCAAACTCCTATTGCATTTTTTGTAACCAAAATATATTTTTGTGGCGAGATTACAAGACACAAAATAATAATTGACACAAGTATCGACAAAACTAACTTTTTTTTCATAAAAAATTGACAAAAATATTTGTATAAGTTAATATATGAAAGTAAATGCACTAATAGAAGGATAAATATGAATTTTTGCAATCAATTATTAAAACTTACAAAAAATAGCAACATAAAAATCGTCTTTCCAGAGGCAAGTTTTTCGGATAGAACCATAAAAGCAGTGCAAAAACTCAAAAAACTTGGTGTTTGTGAACCATTGCTTATTGGGGATGAAAGTTCGCTTGTTATGCAAAACAAAAAACTTGGCAAGTTTAATATAATCAACCCAAAAACATCGCAACTCACTGAAATGTTGGCACAAAGCCTTTTTGATGCAAGAAAGGATAAGGGGTTAACTCTTGAAGAAGCAAAAAAACTTATTCTAAATCCTCACTATTTTGCAACAATGCTTGTAAAATGTGGCTATGCAGATGGAATGGTTGGTGGCGCAGAAGTAAGCACAAAAGACAACCTTAAACCAGCCTTGCAATTGCTTAAAAATGAGAACAGTTTTGTAAATTCATACACACTTATTGTTGGCGAAAATGGATTAACAAATAATCCGTTTATAATGACCGATTGTGGACTCATTGAAAATCCAACTGTTGAACAATTGCCGGTTATTGCAAAAAGGTCGGCAGACGAATATGTGGCACTTACAAAAATAGAGCCAAAAATTGCATTTTTGTCATACTCAACCTATGGCAGTGCAAATAGTGAAGCAACTCAAAAGATGAGTAAGGCACAAGAAATTTTTAAATTGAATAACAGAGATATAAAATCTGTTGGCGAAGTTCAATTGGATAGTGCTTTGCTTAAAAATGTTGCCAGCCCAAAAATGGGGGAAGGCAAAGATTTTTATGGTGGAGCAAATGTTTTGGTATTTCCCGAACTAAATTCGGCTAATATATGCTATAAAGCAATTTCTTATTTTGGAAAACTTTATGCAATAGGTCCAATAACAGTTGGACTAAAAAAACCTGTAAACGATTTGTCAAGGGGTGCAACTGTTATGGATATAGTTTATTTGACAGCAATCACAGTGTTGCAATGTAAAAAGGAGAAAGAATGAAAGTATTAGTTATTAACTCAGGTAGTAGCTCACTTAAGTATCAACTTTTTGATATGAATGGTGAAAAGGTTATCGCAAAAGGAAATTGCGAAAAAATTGGAGCAAAAGATTCGTTTATTGTCTACAAGGCAAATGGAAAAGAATATAAATTTGATGAATTCTTCCCAACTCATAGTGAAGCAATGAACAAAGTTTTAAGCGTATTAACAGACAAAGAAATTGGTGTTTTGAAATCTCTTGACGAAGTTGAAGCATTTGGTCATAGAGTTCTTCATGGTGGCGAAATCTACAAAGATTCAGTTATCGTTGATGATAAAGTTCTTGCAAATTTGGAAGAACTAAAACCACTTGGCCCACTTCATATGCCAGCAAACATTGCAGGAATAAAGTCATGTATGGCACTTTGCAAAGGCAAGCCAAACATTGCAGTTTTTGACACTGCATTCCACCAAACAATGCCAGACTATGCATATATGTATGGACTTCCTTACAGAGATTATGAAGAATTTAAAATAAGAAAATATGGTTTCCATGGAACGTCTCACAAGTATGTTAGTGGCGAACTTGCAAAACTTACAAACAAACCAATTGAACAAACAAGATTTATCACTGTTCACCTTGGCAATGGCTCAAGTTTGTGTGCAGAAAAAGGCGGAAAGAGTGTTGATACATCAATGGGATTTACACCACTTGAAGGACTTGTTATGGGAACAAGATGTGGAGATATTGATGCATCTGTTTTGGAATATCTAAGTGAAAAAACAGGAATGACATTAAAAGAACTTACAACATATATGAACAAAAAGAGTGGAGTCCTTGGAATAAATGGTGTTTCTGGCGATATGAGAGATAATGACGACCTTATAAAACAAGGAAACAAAAGAGCAATATTGGCTCAAAATATGATTTGCTACAGAGTTAAAAAGTATATTGGAAGTTATGCAGCGGCAATGGGTGGCGTTGACGCAATTGCTTTCACAGGTGGTGTTGGTGAAAATAGTAAAGAAATTCGTGAAGAATGCTTGCAAGGTCTTGAATTTATGGGTATTAAACTTGACAAGAATAAAAATGACAACCTTGCACGTGGAGTTATTGGCGAAATTTCAGCCGATGATAGCAAAGTAAAAGTATATCGCATTCCAACAAATGAAGAGCTTGTTATTGCAAGAGATTGCGTAAGACTTACAAAATAACAAAATTTTTGTTGACAATAGCAAAAAATGTATATATAATGTGTTAAGTAAAATAAACTGCCAGAGTAGGGCAGGTGGAAATATAGGAGGATAAAATGGCAGTTCCAAAGCGTAAAGTATCAAAAGCAAGAAGAGATAAAAGAAATTCAGCAAACTTCAAGGCAGGTGTTGCAACTTTGGTTGAATGTCCAGAATGTCATGCACAAAAACAACCACACAAGGTTTGTCCAAAATGCGGATATTACAACGGAAAACAAGTTGTTGAAACTGAAAAGAAAGAAAAGAAAAATTAATTATAAAAACCAAGAGCTTTTTGCTCTTGGTTTTTTTATGTAATCAATCCTTGCGTCAAAACACTCGCTTGAACTCATTTTGAATGCTGTGTATCCAAAATTTCAGTTTACACGCTCGGTTTTCCCTTCCCCCAAAAACAACAACATTTTTTGTGGTGCCCCGTAAGTAGATGAGATTTCTCGTTAGCATGTCTTTGTAGGCTAACTCGAAATGACTATTTTATATTATATGTCATTTCGACACAGACTTCGTGGTGTGACTTTGGAGAAATCTCAACTTCTCTTTAAAATAAAATTTTAAATAATTTTGTTATTTGTTTTTAATTTTATGAAAAATGTAGTAATATTTAGGTAGAATATTATATTAGGGGACAATTTATGAGAATTATTCCAAGAAAAACAAATGTAAAAATTGAAATTGTAAAAAATGTTACCTTGGGTGATATTATCTTTGGTATGATCGGTGTTGCCGGGGCATTAGGATTTTTCTTAAGTAATTTTGCAAGTGGGCTAAATTACTGGATTGGTATTGCTTGGTGTGCAATCATAATTTCTTTATTTTTCAAAATAACTGATAATATGAGATTGTATCAAACACTTGGGTATTTGTTTAGATTTTTTGCTCAACAAAAAAAATACTCACAAAAAAAGGTTAAGGGCAATGCTCCAATTGAAGAGTTGATTCCATTTACCGGTCTTTATCAAGATAGATTTATTGATTTTAAAGACTATTATGCACAAGTAATAGAAATTCAGCCTATTGTATTTAGTTTGCTTAATGAATACAAAAGAAATATGTGTATTAACACTTTTGCAAATGCTCTTCGTAGATTAAATGAAGATCAAACCGCTTCAATAATAAAATTAAACAAAGCGATGGTCCTTGACAACTATATCTACGCCGAAGACAAAAAATACGACAATCTTATGGAACTTATGTACGAAGGCGAAATATCTAAGGAAGAAGTTGAAGTAAGAGCTGGTGTATTTGAAGAGCGTGTTTCTCAAATGGAAAGAAGAAACCGTCAAGACAAAATCTACAAAGACTATTTTTATATGGTAGTTTTTGACAAAGATAGAGAAATCTTGGAAAACACAGTAAATGGTATTGTAACAACATTAATTCAAGCAGTAACACCAATAACTTCAAAGGTGCTCACTGGAAAAGATTTGCTTATATTTATGAAAGCAATGTACGGAAAGGAATTTGATCAAAGAGAACTTGATGCAATTCCAATGAATCAATACTTCAACTGGGTTGCACCAAAAAAAGTTAAGTTCCAAGCCGGAAAGGTTTTGATAGACAACAAACCATACAGACAATTTGTCATTGCAGATTATCCAATACAAGTTCCAGATGCATGGGGTGCGTCATTCTATACACTTGACCGTACAAAAGTTGTTACAAAAATAAAACCACAAAAGAAATATGAATCAGAAAAGGCAATTGATAAAGCCATTATGGAAATGGAAGGGAAATTTGCTCGTACCGGTTCAACAAGTAAACAAATTGAAAATGAAACTCACCTTGAAACACTTCAAAATTTGCTTGTAAGTTTAAAAAATAACAACGAACAACTTTTTGACTGCAATGTCTTTATCACTTGCGAAGACCCTGCAAGAAAAGAAGTTAGAGCAATATTAAGGCAGGAAGGGTTCAAGTATACCGAAATGTTTGGAAGACAAGTTGATGCCTTTATTAGTTCAAACTTGAGTATGCGTGACAATGTAAAAGATTGCAAGCGTGGAATTCCAACAACAAGTATGGCGGCAATTTTCCCATTTATTTCCGGTGCACTTCAAGACCCAAATGGTTTTTATATTGGAGATAATGAATTTCCAGTATTTGTAGACTTCTTTGCAAGAAATCGTGAAAGAGTCAACTCAAATATGATGATTATTGGAAAGTCAGGTTCTGGTAAATCTTATGCAACAAAAACACTTTTAACAAACTTTGCTGCCGACAACACAAAAGTATTTATTCTTGACCCTGAAAACGAATATACTAACCTTGCAATCAACCTTAAAGGTAAAATTATTGATGTTGGTTCATCTCAAATGGGTATTATCAACCCATTCCATGTTATGACATCACTTCAAGACGACACCGTTTCTCTTATTCAAAAAAAAGACGAAGAAGGGAATGTGATTGAAGAAGACAATGATTCAAGTTCAGATACATTTGCACAGCACTTGCAGTTCTTGGAACAATTCTTCCGTGTAATTTTGGAAGGTATTGAATCAGACCCATTTGAACTTTTAAACTCTTTGGTTGTTGATGTATACAAGAGAAAAGGCATAGACGAGCATTCAAACTTCTCGACAATGCCAGCTGACAAGTTCCCAACTTTTGATGATTTGTATGATTATATTATTGAAAGATTACACACAGAAAAAAGTGAATATGTTTTGAATAACCTCAACATTGTTGAAACATACATCAAAAAGTTTGCAAAAGGCGGAAGAAATAGTAAACTTTGGAATGGTCCAACAAGTTTGGAAACAAAAGAAAACTTTGTTACATTTAACTTCCAATCACTTCTTGCAAATAACAACCAAGTTATTGCAAACGCACAAATGCTTATCATTTTTAAGTATTTGATGAATGAAATCATTAAAAACAAGGACTTTAACTCAAAATATCACGTAAACAGAAAAGTTATTGTAGCAGTTGATGAAGCCCATATGTTCATTAACCCAAAATACCCAATAGCACTTGACTTTATGGCACAAATGGCAAAAAGAATTCGTAAGTATGGTGGTATGCAAATTGTTATTACACAAAACATCAAAGACTTTGTTGGTGCACCTGAAATTGAAAGACAATCAACGGCCGTTATTAACGCCAGCCAGTACTCAATGATATTCTCTCTTGCTCCAAGTGATATGAACGACCTTGTTGAACTTTACCGTAAGAGTGGAGAAATTAACCAACAAGAACAAGACACAATTGTTACAGCCGGTGTTGGTCAAGCATTCTTAATTACAAGCCCTATGAATAGAACAATGGTTCAAATTGTCGCATATGACTATGTAAGAAAGTTATTCTCATAAAATTAAAAATTGCTCCAAAAGTGGGGCAATTTTTATATTTTTGAAGAAAGTACTTTATATTCAAACAAAACTTGAAAATATGTGTTCTTTACTTGTGATGTATATGGTATATCCAGCGAAGAAAAATCTGCAAGATTATTTAACATATTTGATATATTAGAAAGTGAAAGTTTTATTTCAAGCAAAGTTGAAGTGAGCTTGCTGTTAAAAATTGTTTCAAAATTAGTTTGAATTTTGTTTTGTTCTGAAATTATATCATTTAATAATACTTTTGACTGAATTTCGGTTAAAAGTTTTGTGTCAATCGAAACCGACAAATCGTATAGTTTTTTATACAAATTTTTATAAGAGGACAGTGCTTTTACAAGCACTGTTTTTTCTTGTTCCGTCATTTTTGATTTAACCAAAATTTCGTCGAATTTAAGTTCTTTTATAGAACTTGCAATTTCGCTTTCTTTTAAGTTTGAAACAACCTTTTCTGCATCGGCTTTATTTTCATAGCAGGATGCAAAAACATAAAACGCTTCATCGTCTTGAAAGATATATCCTGCACCATTTTTACGCATAGCAACTTCGCTCATTTCTCTTGCTTGGGCTTTTGTTTGTGTTTTATACAAACTTACTGCATAAACAACAAAAGAAGAATTTTTTGCATCACCACTTGTTATGTTAGAAAACCCACCAACTGTTATCAAACTTGAAAAAACGCCAGCAAGACTTATGCACAGGGCAAATGAAATTAGCATAAAAAATATAGAAAAAAATCTTGTTTTTTTGCTAGAACTAAAACTTTTTGTCATACTTTCTTGAACTCCCAAAAATTGCGAGGTATCATTTTCGATGAAAACCTACTAAATCTTATGTCAAAAATTGACAACATATGCAAAATAAGGCAAGGTTTCTATTTTTTATGAATAGATTATAAGGGTTAAAATATAAGAAAGGAGAAAATTATGGAAATAAAACCACTTTATGATAGAGTTGTAGTTTTGCCACAAAAAAGCGAAAATAAATGCCCATCTGGTATAATTTTGCCACAAATTAGTGATGATAAGTCGTCGATTGGCGAAGTGGCGTTTATTGGCGATGGTCAAACTTTTGATGGTGACAAAGTTGAAATGCAAGTAAAAAAGGGAGATAAAATCATATATTCAAAGTTTGCAGGTGCACCTTACAAGATAAACGATATAGACTATGTGATTTTGCGTCAAGCAGATATCTTGGCAATAATTAAAGGAGAATAATATGGCAAAAAATATAATATTTGGGGATGAAGCGAGAAAATCATTAGAAAAAGGTGTTTCAAAGTTATGTGATGCAGTAAAAATTACACTTGGTCCAAAAGGACGTAATGTTGTGTTGGATAGAAAATATGGTGCACCACTAATTACAAATGATGGGGTTACAATAGCAAAAGAAATTGAACTTGAAAATCCATTTGAAAATATGGGTGCAAGTTTAATAAAAGAAGTTAGTATAAAAACAAACGACATTGCAGGTGATGGTACAACGACGGCATCAGTACTTGCACAAAGTATTGTTCAAAAAGGTCTAAAAGACTTTTCTTTTGGGGCAAACCCACTTGCACTAAAAAACGGTATCAATTTGGCAACAAAAAAAGTTTGTGAAATATTAAAAAATATGTCAAGACCAATAAAAAATGAAAAAGAAATTGCCCAAATTGCATCAATTTCTGCAGGAGATGAAGAAGTTGGCGAACTTATTTCAAATGCTATAAAAAAAGTTGGCGAGAATGGAGTTGTGACAATTGAAGAAGGCGAACAAATTGAAACAACTTTGCAAGTTGTTGAAGGTATGCAATTTGACAGGGGATATTTGTCACCATATATGTGCACAGATAATGATAAAATGATTGCAGTTTTGGATAATGCATACATACTTGTTACCGATAAAAAGATCTCAACAATAACCGATTTGTTACCAATTCTTGAACAAGTTGTAAAAACTGGCGAAAAATTATTAATAATTGCCGAAGATATAGAAAGCGAAGTGCTTGCAACATTGGTAGTCAACAAACTTCGTGGGGTATTCAATTGTGTTGCCGTAAAAGCTCCTGCATTTGGCGATAAAAGAAAAGATTTCTTGAGTGATATTTGCACCTTAACTAAAGCAACTTTATGTTCAAGTGAAGTCGGTATTGACCTAAAAGACATTGACCTTAACTACTTGGGGAAAGCAAAGTCTGTGAAGGTTACAAAAGATAGTACAACAATAATTGCGCCGGATGGAGAAAATGAAGAACTAAAACAAAAGGTACAAAATCTAAAAATACAGTTGAATAGTAATTCAACCGAATATGATAAAGAGAAAATAAAGGAAAGGCTTGCAAAGTTGTCTGGCGGTGTTGCTGTAATTAAAGTTGGCAGTGCAACCGAAGTTGAAATGAAAGAGAAAAAACTTCGAATAGAAGATGCCCTATCTGCAACAAAAGCGGGAATAAGCGAAGGGATTGTTGCCGGCGGTGGAACGGCTCTTGTTAAATGTTATGACAAACTAAAAGAATATATTGACACACTTACTGGTGATGAAAGAATGGGAGCACAAATTATTTTGGACACACTATCTGCTCCACTAAAACAAATTGCAATAAACTGTGGGAAAGATTCCGGTGTGGTTTTGGAAAAAGTAATGTCAAATAAAAGTAACGATTTTGGCTATGATGGGAAGAATGATGTATTTGTTGATATGTTGTCATCAGGAATAATTGACCCGCTTCTTGTCACAAAAACAGCACTAATGTCAGCATCAAGTGTTGCTGGAACATTATTGACAACAGAATGTCTTGTTTGCGATGACAATGCCAAAAATGATTGAAAAAAATATTAATATTTGTTAATATGTACATATGAAAATACAAAAAGTAGAATTTTTAACAAGTGTTGCAAAAGCAAAAGACATAATTGAAGGTGGAAATGAATTTGCTTTTGTTGGAAGAAGTAATGTTGGAAAAAGCAGTTTTATAAACTCTCTTATGCGTGTAAAAAAATTGGCAAAAACATCAAGTGAACCGGGAAGAACAAGGCTTATTAACTATTTTTTAATAAATGATAGCTTTAGGTTTGTTGACTTGCCGGGCTATGGTTATCATAGAGCAGGCAAGCAGAATGAGCTTATGTGGGCAACCCTTATGGAAGATTATTTAAAATACTCAAAATCACTAAAAAGGGTGTTTATGCTTGTTGATATAAGACATAACCCAAGTGAACTAGACAAACGAATGTTGGAATATTTGACATATACAAACAGACCTTTTACGATTATTGCCACAAAGATAGACAAAGTTGCAAAATCAAAGATTCCAGTGTATATAAAAAATATTGCACAAGGGCTGTTTATTACAACAAATAACATTATTCCTTATTCAAGCGAAACTCATTACAATCGTGATAAGATTTTGCAAATACTGGAAAATGATTTAAAAGATGACCTAAATGAGTAGGTCATTTTTTTATGCTTTATAGTATTCTATTAAACTAAATTACTTATACTACTATATAAATAAATATTATATAAATTATTTTGAAAAATATGAAAAAAGGTGTTGACAAGGTTGGGGGGAATGTATTACAATGGCTTGTAAAGTGGCATACTTTCGGGTTGAGGTGTGAAGTTACCTTGTTCCTACGCAAGCGGAAAGGGATAATTTACACTGACAAGTTTCGCTTAAAGCGGAGCGACCAACAAGCCTTTTTATTTTAGATGTCACTTGCAAACACACGGCATAGTGTGTTGACTAAAATAAATAGGTTACTTAATAGTAACTTGTTGGCAAGAGATTACAGGAGGTTAAAAAATGGCAACACAAAAAATTAGAATCAAACTTAAGTCATACGATCATTCACTTCTTGATCAAGCATGTGTAAGAATTATTAACACTGCAAGCAAGAGTGGTGCCAAAGTGGTTGGACCAGTTCCACTTCCAACAGATAGAGAAGTTGTAACAGTTATCCGTTCACCACACAAACATAAAGACAGTCGTGAACAATTTGAATCTAGAACACACAAAAGAATGATAGATGTGTACCCAACATCGCCAAAGCAAACTGATGCGTTTATGAAATTAGATTTGCCTGCTGGTGTTGATATTAAAATCGAACTATAAGGAAGGAGAAGAAAATGAATAAAGCTATAATAGGCAAAAAACTTGGAATGACACAAATCTTCACACCTGATGGTTTGGTTGTTCCAGTAACAGTTGTTGAAGCTGGTCCTTGCAAAGTTGTTCAAGTTAAGACAATGGCAAGAGAAGGTTACAACAGTGTTGTTGTTGCTTTTGATGAAACAAAAGAATCAAGAGTAAACAAAGCACAAATGGGAACATTCAAAAAAGCTAATGTTCCTGCAAGCAGAGTTTTAAGAGAATTAAGACTCGACAATTCACAAAATTATGAAATTGGAACATCAATCCTTTGCGATATATTCAATGAAAAAGACAAGGTTGATGTTACAGGACTTACACGTGGTCGTGGATTTACAGGTGTTATCCAAAAATGGAATCAACACAGATTAAAAATGACCCATGGTACAGGACCTGTTCACAGAGAAGTAGGTTCAATGAGTGCAAACAGTACACCAAGCCGTGTATTTAAAAATAAGCACCTTGCTGGACACTATGGTCACGAGAGAGTAACAATCCAAAACTTGGAAGTTGTTAAGGTCGATTCTGCTCGTAATATCTTACTCATTAAAGGTTGCATACCTGGTCCAAGAGGAACAGTTGTAACAGTTACTGAGTCAGTAAAAGCATAAAGGAGTTAACTGATGAAAGCAAAAGTTTATAATATGCAAAATGCCGAAGTTGGCTCAATAACATTAAAAGATGATGTTTTTGGTGTTGAATACAACGAACCGCTTATTCATGAAGTTGTTGTTGCTTACAATGCAAACCAAAGACAAGGAACAAAATCAGCACTCACAAGAAGTGAAGTTAGAGGACATGCAAAGAAACCTTGGAAGCAAAAACACACAGGACATGCAAGACAAGGTTCAACAAAAGGTCCACAATTCATTGGTGGTGGCGTTGTATTTGCTCCAAAGCCAAGAGATTTCTCTAAAAAGGTAAACAAGTTTGCAAAGAGAGCTGCATTCTTAAGCGCAATCAGCCAAAAGCTTGCTCAAAAGGAATTAACAATTTTGGATGAATTTACTTTGGAAGAAGTAAAAACAAAAAAAGTTCAAGATTTCTTGGATGCATTCAAATTTGATGCAAACACAGTTATTGTATTAGACAAATTAAATAATGATGCACTTCGTGCTTCAAAAAACATTCCAAGTGCTTATGTTACTACAACAGACCTTGTTAATGTTTATGACCTTGTTAGCAACAAAAACGTTGTTTTAACAAAAAAGGCAGTTAAAAAATTAGAGGAGGTTTATGCAGAATAATGAAAGCTCAAGATATTATTATTAAACCTATTCTCACAGAAAAATCTTATCAAGGAATTCAAGGCAAAGTTTACACATTCAAAGTTGCAAACAGTGCCAACAAAGTTCAAATAAGAAAAGCTGTTGAAGAACTTTTCAATGTTGAAGTTGAAAATGTAAATACCGTTAAAGTTAAAGGTAAAGAAAAGTCACAAAATACAAAATCAGGAAGAACAGTTGGAAAAACAAGTGATTACAAAAAAGCAATTGTAACACTTAAAGAAAGTTCAAAACCAATTGCATTCTTTGAAAGTTTATCATAGGAGGATAATTAGTTATGGCAGTTAAATCAAGTAAACCAACATCAGCTGGTAGAAGATTTTATACATCAGCAACTTTTGAAGAAGTAACTAAAACTACTCCTGAAAAAAGCTTGCTTAGGACAAAAAAGAAAACTGCAGGCAGAAATGCTAGTGGTAAGATAACAGTTCGTCATATCGGTGGCGGAAATAGACAAAAATACAGAGTTATCGATTTCAAAAGAAATAAAGATGGAATCCCTGCAAAAGTTACAGCAATTGAATACGACCCAAATCGTAGTGCTTACATTGCATTGTTAACATATGCAGACGGAGAAAAAAGATACATCTTGGCTCCACTTGGACTTAGTGTTGGCGAAACACTTATGAGTGGCAAAGATGCTGAAATAAAAGTCGGAAATGCACTTCCACTTGAATATATCCCAGTAGGTTCAGTTGTTCATAACATCGAACTTAGTGCAGGGAAAGGTGGACAAATGGCAAGAAGTGCTGGTGCCGAAGTTGCTCTTATGGCAAAAGAAGGCAAGTATGCAACACTTCGTATGCCTAGTGGTGAAATGAGAAAAGTTCTTCTTACTTGCAAGGCTACAATTGGTACAGTTGGTAATGTTGACCATGAACTTGTATCTCTTGGTAAAGCAGGAAGAAAAAGACATATGGGCGTAAGACCATCAGTTCGTGGTGTTGTTATGAACCCTAACGATCACCCACACGGCGGTGGTGAAGGTAAGAGCCCTGTTGGACATAAATCTCCACTTACACCTTGGGGTAAACCAGCTCTTGGCTTAAAGACAAGAAAAGCAAAGAAAGCATCTAACAAGTTAATTGTTAAGAGAATTAATTAGGAGAGAAAAGTATGAGTAGATCATTAAAGAAAAAACCATATGTTTGCCCAAGACTTATGAAAAGAGTTCAAGAAATGGATCCAGCTAACAAAAAGCCAATCAAAACTTGGTCTCGTTCATCAGTAATTTATCCTGAATTTGTTGGATACACATTTGCAGTTCACAATGGTAAAAAACATATCCCAGTTTATTGCACAGCCGAAATGGTTGGACATAAACTTGGTGAATTTGCTCCAACAAGAACATTTAAAGGACATGCAGGTAAAAAGTCGACAACAACAGCAACAGCTCCTGTTAAGGCGTAAGAGGTAAGATATGGCAACAAGAATTAGAGAAAAAGCACAAGCAAGAATCGAAAACAAAGATACTCGCCCAAGTGCAAAAGTTAAATACGTTAGAATGAGTCCTTCAAAAGTAAGAATCGTTCTTGACACAGTAAGGGGTAAAGATGTTGATACAGCAGTTGCATTGCTTGAAAATTCAACAACTTCAGCCGCACAAGTATGCTTAAAATTATTAAATTCTGCCATTGCGAATGCAGAATACAAAGGTTTGAACAGAGCAGATTTATTTGTTGAAGAATGCTATGTTGGACCAGGACCTACACTTAAACGTTTGGATATACGTGCAAGAGGTAGAGCAAATAGATTATTAAAGAGATCATCACACATTACCATGATTCTTGGTAATAAGGTGAAATAAGGTAAGGAGGCAAAATAATGGGACAAAAAGTTAGTCCAGTTGGATTTAGAGTAGGAATTAACAAACCATGGGATTCTTCTTGGTATGCAAGCAAAGAAGATTTTGCCAAATTCCTTCTTGAAGATAACAAAATTAGAAAATTTTTCGAAAAAAATTATGCCCAAGCTTCAATTTCAAAAGTAGAAATTGAAAGAACAAAGGAAAGACTCGTATTAAACATTTATACAGGCAGACCTGCAGTTCTTATTGGACAAAAAGGTGCAAACATTGAAGTTATTAAAAAACAACTTTCAAAAGTTATTGGACCTACAAAAAACCTTGTAATCAATGTTAAAGAAGTTAAGAAACCTGACCTTGATGCAACACTTGTTGCAGAAAGCATTGTTGCTCAACTTGAAAAACGTGTTGCTTACAAGAGAGCATTAAAACAAGCTTTGCAAAGAGTTATGAAAGCAGGTGCAAAAGGTTGTAAAGTTAGAGTTAGTGGTGTTGTTAATGGTGCAAACACAATTGGAACAAGCGAAACTTATATGGAAGGAAGTCTTCCTCTTCAAACAATCAGAGCAGACATCGATTACGGTGTTACAGCTGCTTACACAAACTATGGTAAACTTGGTGTAAAAGTTTGGATTTATAAAGGTGACATCCTTGATAAAAAAGAACAAAATTCTAACAAAGGAGGACAAGACTAATGTTAATGCCAAAAAGAGTAAAAAGAAGAAGAGTACATCGTGGCAGAATGACAGGTGTTGCTACAAGAGGTAATACTTTGACATATGGAACATATGGTCTTGTTGCAACAGAACCATGTTGGATTAAATCAAACCAAATTGAAGCCGCTCGTATCGCTATGACAAGATACATCAAACGTGGTGGCCATGTTTGGATTAAAATATTCCCTGATAAACCTGTAACAAAGAAACCTGCAGAAACTCGTATGGGTTCTGGTAAAGGTTCTCCAGAATTCTGGGTTGCAGTTGTTAAACCAGGCAGAGTGCTATTCGAAATGGATGGTATAGATGAAGCAACAGCAAGAGAAGCCTTAAGACTTGCAGGTCACAAACTTCCTTGCAAAGTAAAGTTCATCAAGAAAGAAGAAGGTGGTGCTAACAATGAAAATTAAAGAACTTAGAAGTTTAACAGTTGAAGAATTAAATCAAAAACTTGTTGACTTAAAACAAGAATTATTCAATCTTCGTTTTTCACAAGCAACCGGCAACTTACAAAATCCTATGCAAATCCACAATGTTAAAAAAGATATTGCAAGGGTTAACACATTATTAAAAGAGAAAAAGGCATAGGAGGAAGATATGGAATTAGAAAGAAATAATCGTCCTAGCAAAATAGGGACAGTTGTAAGTGCTGGAAAAATGGATAAAACTGTTGTAGTTGCCATTGTTTCAGCAAGAAAACATCCACTTTATAAAAAAGTCGTAAAACAAACAACAAAATTCAAAGCTCATGATGAAAACAATGAATGTGGCATCGGTGATACAGTTGAAATCGCTGAAACAAGACATATTTCAAAAGATAAATACTTCAGAGTTGTAAGAATTGTTGAAAAGGCAAGATAGGAGGAAACCATATGGTACAACCACAAACAAGATTAAAAGTTGCTGATAACACAGGTGCAAGACAAATTATGTGTATCCGTGTTTTGGGTGGCTCTTTTAGAAGAAGCGGAAATATTGGAGATGTAATCGTTGCATCAGTAAAGAGTGCAACTCCAGGTGGAAGCGTAAAAAAAGGTGATGTTGTTAAAGCAGTTATTGTCAGAACAACAAAAGGACTTCGTCGTCCAGATGGTTCACACATCAGATTTGATGATAACGCAGCTGTTATCATTGATGCTCAAAAACAACCAAAAGGTACTCGTATCTTTGGACCTATTGCAAGAGAACTTAGAGATAAGGGATATATGAAGATTATATCACTTGCTCCAGAAGTTATATAAGAGGAGAACGATAAATGGCAAAATTATTTGTTAAAAAAGGTGACACAGTTGTAGTTACCACAGGAAAAGAAAAAGGCAAAACAGCCAAAGTCTTAGAAGTTTCTCCAAAATCAAACAAAGTACTTGTTGAAAATGTAAACATTGTTACAAAACACCAAAAACAAAAATCACAAGAAGACAAAGGTGGCATAATCAAGAAAGCTGCTCCAATTGAAGCTTCAAACGTTATGGTTATTTGTCCTGATTGTGGAAAAGCAACAAGAGTTGCTCACAAAGATGTTGATGGCAAAAAAGTAAGAGTTTGCAAAAAATGTGGAGCAAGTTTAGACAAAGCTGATGCTAAAAAAGTTAAAAAACAAGCAAAAGCAGAAAAGAAAGTAGCAAAAGACGAAAAAGTTGTTGAAACAGCAGAAAAACCTGCAAAGAAAGTTCCTGCAAAAAAGACAGAAACAAAAACTGCAGAAAAAGCAACAAAAACAACAACAAAAAAAGCTACAACAAAGAAAACAGCTAAGGTGGAGGAATAATGAAAAGTAGATTATCAGTTTTATATAAAGAACAAGTTGTTCCTGTTCTTAGAGAAGAGTTTGGATACAAAAATATAAACGAAGTTCCAAAAATTAGTAAAATTGTACTTAATATGGGACTTGGTGAAGTTAAAGATAACTCAAAAAGTTTTCAAATCGCTGTTGATGAATTAACAGCAATCGCTGGACAAAAAGCAGTTGCAACAAAAGCAAAGAAAGCAATTTCAAACTTCAAAGTTCGTCAAGGACAAAAAGTTGGGGCAAAAGCAACTCTTCGTGGCGATAGAATGTATGAATTTTTGGATAGGTTAATTTCAATTGCTCTTCCAAGAGTTCGTGACTTCAAAGGTGTTAGTACAAAAGCTTTTGATGGAAAAGGCAACTATGCTTTGGGAATCAAAGAACAACTTATATTCCCAGAAATAGAATATGATAAACTTGATAAAATCAGAGGTCTTGATGTTATCATAGTTACAAGTGCAAAGTCGGATAAAGAGGCAAAATCATTACTTGAAAAAATGGGTATGCCATTCAAAGTTAGAGGATAGGAGGAATTTATGGCAAAAACAGCGTTAAAAGAAAAACAAAAAAGAAAGCAAAAATTTGCTACAAGAGAATACACAAGATGTACAATCTGTGGTCGTCCTCACTCAGTACTTAAAAAGTATGGTATTTGCAGAATATGTTTTAGAGAGCTTGCATCAAAGGGCGAAATCCCTGGTGTTAAGAAGGCTAGTTGGTAAGGAGGAAATATGATTTTAACAGATCCAATCGCAGATATGCTTACCCGTATTCGTAATGCAATTACGGCAAAGCACACAGAAGTTTCTATTCCAGCTTCAAATGAAAAAATGTCTATTTTGAACATTTTGGTTGAAGAAGGTTATATAAAAGAAGCAAAACTTGTTGAAAACGGAAACATTAAAAACATTGTTGTTACACTTAAGTATGATGACAATGGCGAAAGTGTTATCCAAGGACTTAGAAGAATATCAAAACCAGGTCTTAGAGTTTATGCAGAAAAGGATAAACTTCCAAAGGTTATCAATGGTCTTGGTATTGCCCTTATTTCAACAAATAAAGGTATTTTAACAGATAAAAAAGCTCGTTCACTAGGTGTCGGTGGTGAAGTATTGGCTTTTGTATGGTAGGAGGAAAGTATGTCAAGAATAGGTAGAAAACATATTGATTTGCCAGCAGGAGTTGAACTTACACAAAAAGACGGTGTTGTTACAGTTAAAGGACCAAAAGGTACATTAACAGAAAATGTTGACAGACTTATAACAGTTAAAGTTGACGGTAACAAAGTTGAACTTACAAGAGCAAATGAAGAAAATGAAACAAAAGCAAAACACGGTTTGTATAGAGCACTCCTTAACAACATGGTAACTGGTGTTACTCATGGTTTTGAAAAGAAACTCGTTATAAACGGTGTTGGTTACAAAGTTGTAAAACAAGGTAACAAACTTGTACTTAACGTCGGTTATTCTCACACAATCGACATTCCTGAAGAAGAAGGAATTACATTTGAATGTCCTTCACAAACAGAAATTGTTGTAAAGGGAATTGACAAACAAAAAGTTGGTCAAGTTGCTTCAAAAATAAGAGATCTAAGAAAAGTTGAACCATATCATGCTTACGGAATTCGTTACAGTGACGAGGTTGTTGTAAGAAAAGTTGGTAAAGCAGCCGGAAAGGGCGCTAAGAAATAGGAGGAGAGCATAAATGTTTAATAAGAGAGATAGAAACGAAGAAAGAGTTCTTAGACATATTCGTGTTAGAGAAAAAATCTCTGGAACAAGTAATTGTCCAAGACTTAGTGTTTATAGAAGTAATGTTGCAATCTATGCTCAAATCATTGATGATACAAAAGGCGTAACATTAGTTTCTGCATCAAGTTTAGATAAAGATCTTGAAAAAGAATTAAAAGGCAAAAGCAAAACAGAACAAGCAAAACTTGTTGGTGAAGCTGTTGCAAAAAAAGCACTAAAAGCAAAAATTAAAAATGTAGTTTTTGACAGAGGTGGATATATTTATACAGGTAGAGTTCAAGCATTAGCCGATGGCGCAAGAAGTGCTGGACTTGAGTTTTAGGAGGTTATCGTGGCAGAACAAGAAAAAGTTAAAAAGGCTAGAGCCCCAAGAGAAGAAAGAACAAGAAGAGAAGAAGATGGCATCGATAAAAACCTTGTCGCTGTAAGAAGAGTTACAAAGGTTGTTAAAGGTGGTAGAACATTAAGATTCTCAGCTGTTGTTGTATGTGGAGATAGAAAAGGTAATGTTGGAATGGGAACAGGCAAAGCCAAAGAAGTTCCAATGGCTATTGAAAAAGCAACTCAAGCAGCTAAAAAAGATATGAAACCAGTTAACCTTATAAACGGAACAATCCCACACGAAACAATTGGTAAGTATGGTACATCAAAAATACACTTACTTCCAGCAAAAGAAGGTTGTGGAATTATCGCAGGTGGTGGTGCTCGTGCAGTACTTGAACTTGCAGGTGTTAAAGATATTGTGACAAAAATTCACGGTTCAACAAACAAAATCAATTCTGTAAAGGCTACTATTAGAGGACTTAGAAGCATCAGAACAAAAGAACAGATTGCCGCACTTCGTGGAAAATCAGTTGAGGAAATCTAGGAGGAATTATGGCACAAGAAAAGAAATTAAAAATTACTTTGGTAAGAAGTCCAATTGGTTACAATCGTAATCAAGCAAAAGTTACCGAGGCATTAGGACTCAAAAAATTAAATCATTCAGTAGTTTTACCTGATAATGCAAGTGTTAGAGGCAGTGTTGCCAAAGTTGCACATCTCGTAAAGGTTGAAGAGATATAGGAGGAACAAATGGATATTCAAACACTTTCTCCAGCTAAAAATTCTAGAACTGCTTCGGTTAGAGTAGGTCGTGGAATTGGTAGTGGTATAGGAAAAACAAGTGGTAAGGGTCATAAGGGCCAAAACGCTAGAAGTGGCGGTGGTGTTAGACCTGGATTCGAAGGTGGACAACTTCCACTCGCAAGAAAATTACCAATCAGAGGTTTCAACAATTACAATTTTGAAAAAAGATATTCAACATGTAATGTTTCAGACCTTGAACAATTTGAAGAAAACTCAGTTATTACACTAGAACTTTTATACGAAAATAGAGTTGTAGGCAAAATCGAGCCATACGGTTTAAAAGTACTTGGCAATGGTGAACTTACAAAGCCTCTTACTGTTAAAGCTAAAAAATTTACAAAGAGTGCTATCGAAAAAATCGAAAAAGCCGGTGGAAAAGCTGAGGTGATCTAATGTTTAAGACATTCATTAACGCATTCAAAATAAAAGATTTAAGAAAAAAAATGTTACTAACACTATTACTCTTGTTTATATACAGAGTGGGATGTTGGCTAACAGTTCCTGGAATTAGTCCAGGTGCTCTTAAAGATTCTGCACAAATGAGTGGTGGAGTTACCTTCCTTGGATTGTTAAACTCAATCTCTGGTGGTGCTCTTGCCAACGCCTCATTCTTTGCACTAGGTGTTTCACCATATATTAGTGCATCAATTATCATTCAACTTTTGGCTGTTGCAATTCCTTCTTTGGAAAGAGTTTCAAAACAAGGCGAAGAGGGAAGAAAGAAAATAAATCTTTACACCCGTATTTGTGCTTTGGTTTTGGCAACTGCTCAAGCAATTGGTATTGTTGTTTCATATGCCAACAGTGAAGGATTTATTGATACAAGAATGTTGGGTGCAGGAGTCCCTACTTGGTTAACTTGTGCATTTATTGCATTAGTTTTAATTAGTGGTGCAATGTTTACAGTATGGCTTGGCGAAAGAATTACTGACCTTGGGGTTGGAAATGGTTTGTCACTTCTAATCTTCGTTGGTATTTTGTCAACAGCATGTACTGGTCTTTACACAGCTTTCCAAGGTGTTGGACAAAACATTGATTATATTTGGACAATTTTAGTATTTTTACTTGCCGTTGTTGTTATATTTGCATTGATTGTATTTATTGATAACGCAGAAAGAAAAGTACCTGTTCAATATGCAAAGCAAGTTAAGGGTAGAAAAATGTATGGTGGTCAATCTACTAACATTCCTATCAAAGTAAATGCAACAGGTGTTATTCCTATCATCTTTGCAAATGCGATAGTATCTTTCCCACAAATGCTTATCAGCATTTTCTGGCCAAATACTCCATTTGCTGACTGGTGGACAAAATATATGGGAACAGCATCATGGGTTTACATTGTAGCAACTGCTTTATTAATCTTATTCTTTGCATATTTCTATGCACAAATAACATTCAATCCAGAAGATGTAAGTAAACAAATTCAACAAAATGGTGGATTTATTCCAGGTATAAGAGCAGGCAAACCTACTGCTGAATATTTGGGAAAAATATCTTCAAGATTAACATTATTTGGAGCAATTTATTTGGCATTTATCGCATTAGTTCCAAGTTTGGTATTCAATGCACTTGCAACAACAAGTCTTGACTCAACACTTATCAATGCATTCAGTGTTACCGGTCTTATGATTTTGGTTTCTGTTGCATTGGAACTTGACAAACAACTTGATGCACAAATGTTAATGAGAAATTACAGAGGATTTTTGAAATAAGATTATTTAATATATTATGAATACAAAAGTCTTTTATGGCTTTTGTATTCGGTTAATATATAAATAGTGAGGTTATATGAATATAATTTTATTAGGTGCGCCAGCAAGTGGAAAAGGCACAATGTCAAAACTCTTGAAACAAACTTATGATATTCCGGTTATTTCAACGGGAGATATAATAAGGGAAAATATCAAAAATAAAACAAATTTGGGAATAAAAACCGAAGAATATATAAATTCTGGAAGGCTTGTCCCTGATGATATTGTAATAGATTTGGTAAGGGCAAGGCTTGGACAAAGTGACACTGCTAATGGCTATGTTTTGGATGGATTTCCAAGAACATTATCACAAGCGATTGCACTGGATAAAATTTCAAATATAACAAAGGTTATCTATCTTAAAGTTGGATATAATACATTGCTTGAACGAAGTTTAGGCAGGCGTGTTTGTCCAAAATGTAATACAATTTACAACACAAAAACACACAAATCAAATTATTGTGATGAATGTGAAGTCGAACTTATTACAAGAGAAGATGATACCGAAGAAGTATTAAAAAATCGTTTTGATGTATTTCAAAGCGAAACAAAACCGCTTATCGCTTACTATAAAAAAGCTAACAAGCTTATAGAAGTTGATGGGAATGGTGATTCTTTGGAAGTTTTTAAAAAAATTTCAAAAGAATTATAGTGAATTAAAGAAGGTTTTTATATGATTTGTAGAACACAACAAGATTTTGATGGAATGAGAAAAGCAAACAAAATTGTTGGAGATGCATTAAGATATGCAGAGTCACAAATTCGTCCCGGAATTTCAACTTATGAACTTGACAAATTAGTAGAAAAGTTTATAATAGATAATGGTGCTATTCCTTCATTTAAAGGCTTTGAAGGCTACCCTGCAAGTATTTGCACATCGGTTAATGAAACCGTTGTTCATGGTATTCCTTCAAAAGACATTATTTTGAAAGAAGGCGACATAATCTCTGTTGATATTGGAACTATTGTTGACGGCTACAATGGTGATGCCGCAAGAACATTCCCAGTAGGAAAAATATCCAAAGAAAAACAAAAACTTATTGATGTAACAAAACAATGTTTCTTTGAAGGCATAAAACATTTAAGACCAGGTGCAAAACTTGGCGAACTTGGAAATGCCATTCAAACATATGCAGAAAGTTTTGGTTATGGTGTTGTTCGTGAATTGGTTGGTCATGGAATTGGTCATAATATGCACGAAGATCCCGAAGTCCCAAATTATGGAAAACCAAATCATGGAATCACCGTAAAAGAAAATATGTGTCTTGCAATTGAGCCTATGATAACAATGGGGGAAAGATACATATATATGGAAGATGATGGTTGGACAATTAAGACTGATGATGGCTTGCCAGCAGGACATTATGAAAACACAGTCATTGTTACAGCAAATGGTGTGGAAATTCTATCGTTGTAAAAGGAAAATCTATGCTAGAAATAGTAGAGGGTATGGTTGTTGTATCCACTCAAGGTAGAGATAACGGACATTTGTACATTGTAAAAAATGTAGATAATGGTTATGCTTATGTTGTTGACGGAAAACAAAGAACAATCCAAAGCCCAAAAAAGAAAAAATTTAAGCATCTAAGACCGACAGGTCAAATTATTGAAAGTATTCAAGAAAAGTTTAGGGGAAACCAAAAAATTCTTGATAGTGAAATAAGAAAAACAATTGATAATTTAAGCATAATCTAAAAAGGAGTTTGTATGTCGAAAGAAGATGTGATAGAATTTGAAGGGGTAGTTGAAGAAGTTTTACCAAACACAGCCTTTAAAGTTCGCTTGGAAAATGGTGTTTTAATTAACGCATATATTTCAGGTAGACTTAGAATGAATTATATCAAAATTTTGGAAGGCGATAAGGTAAAAATTGAAATGAGCCCTTACGATTTGACAAAAGGCAGAATAACTTATAGAATAAAGTAGATAAGATTATTCTTAAATTGATAATTGAAAGGAGAGATTATGAAAGTAAGACCATCAGTAAAACCTATGTGTGATAAATGTAAAGTTATCAAACGTGAAGGAAAGGTTATGGTTATTTGTTCAAAAGACAAATCTCATAAACAAACACAAGGTTAATAAATTTGAAAACAACGAAATCACAAGCGGCTGATTATTTGTGAGTTCGTCTATATATATCATAAAATTATTTTAAAAAATTTCGGAGGAAAATATGGCAAGAATCGCTGGTGTTGATTTACCCAGAGAAAAAAGAGTTGAAATTGGTTTAACATATATCTACGGAATTGGTAGACATACTGCAAACGAAATTTTGGCTGAAACAAAAATTGATCCAAACACAAGAGTAAAAGATTTGGATGAAAATGATGTTGCTAAACTTCGTAACTATATCGAACACAACTTAACAGTTGAAGGCGATTTAAGAAAAGAAGTATCACTCAACATTAAAAGATTAACAGAAATTGGTTCCTACAGAGGAACAAGACACCGTAAAGGTCTTCCTGTTCGTGGTCAAAACACAAGAACTAACTGCAGAACAAGAAAAGGTCCAAGAAAAGTCGTTGGTGGCTCATCAAAGAAAGGTAAGTTATAAGATTAAGGAGTTAGTATGGCAGACGTAAAGAAAGCTAATGTAACAAAAAAGAAAAGAGTTAGTAAAAACATAGATAAAGGTCAAGTGCATATTAAATCTTCATTTAATAACACAACAATTACCTTTACAGACCTTCAAGGTAACACATTATCATGGTGCTCAAGTGGAAAACTTGGTTTCAAGGGTTCAAAAAAGAGTACACCATTTGCAGCTCAACAATGCGTTGAAGATGCAGCAAAAGTCGCAAAAGAACACGGAATTAAATCTGTTGAAGTATATGTAAAAGGACCAGGAAATGGTCGTGAATCTGCAATAAGAGCACTTCAAGCAGCAGAAATCAGTGTTACTTTAATCAAGGATGTTTCTCCAATCGCTCATAACGGTTGCAGACCACCAAAAGTAAGAAGAATTTAAGGAGATTAACATGGCTAAAATGATAGGCGCAGATTGTAGACAATGTCGCAGAGAAGGATGCAAATTATTCCTTAAAGGCGAAAGATGTACTTCAAAGAAATGTGCAATGGAAAGAAGACCTGTTGCTCCTGGACAACATGGCGCAGGTAGAAAAAGAGTAACAGAATATGGTACTCAATTAAGAGAAAAGCAAAAAGTTAAAAAAGCATACGGAATACTTGAAAATCAATTCAGAAGATATTATGAAGAAGCTGAAAGAATGAAAGGTATTACCGGTGAAAATATGTTATCATTGATTGAAAGAAGACTTGATAACGTTGTTTACAGAATGGGTATCGGTTCATCAAGAAGTGAATGCCGTCAAATTGTAAACCACTCTCAAATCACAGTTAATGGTAAAACAGTAAACATTCCATCTTATCAAGTTAAGGTTGGAGATGTAATCGCGGTTAAAGATAGCAAAAAAGACCTTGATATGTTCAAAGAACTTAAAGGTATGAAAATTGTTATGCCAAAATGGCTTGAATTTAACAGTGATACACTAGAAGGTAAAGTACTTGCATTACCAACAAGAGAAGATATTGACCTTAACATAAAAGAACACTTAATTATTGAGTTGTATTCAAGATAATAGATAGGGAGGAATAATTTATTATGATGGAAATCGAAAAACCAAAAATTACTTGCGAAGAAACTGAAGGTGGCTCTTACGCTAGATTTATCATTGAACCACTTGAACGTGGTATGGGTCTTACACTTGGTAATGCAATGAGAAGAACTCTTTTGGGAGCTCTTCCTGGTGCTGCACCAATCGCTATTAGAATTGCTGGTGTTTCTCATGAATTCTCAACAGTTCCTGGCATTGCTGAAGACGTTGTTGATATTGTTTTAAATATCAAAACTTTGGCAGTTAAGACAACAAACAAAGATCGTGATTTTACATCAATATTAAGAATAAATCACAAGGGCGCAGGAGAAATCACTGCAAGAGATTTTGAACCAAATGATGAAGTTGAAATTTTAAACCCAGACCTTCACATTTGCACTGCTGATGACGATTCAGTTTTCCAACTTGATGTTCTCATCGGTAGAGGTAGAGGATATGTTCCAAACGTTGTAAACAAAGAAAGAGTTGACACATTGGAATATATTGCAATTGATTCCCTTTATTCACCTGTAAAAAAAGTTAGTTATTCAGTAGAAAATGCCCGTGTTGGACAAGATATGAACTACGATAAATTAACTTTGGAAGTTGAAACAAATGGAACAACTCCAGCAAGAGATGTAGTAAGCCTTGCAGGAAAAATCATCCAAGAACACGTTGGTTTGTTTGTTGAACTTTGTGACGAAATGTCAGGAGTTAATATCTTGGTAAGCAAAGAAGAAGATGAACAAACAAAAGTTCTTGAAATGCCTATTGAAGAAATGGATCTTTCTGTTAGATCATACAATTGCCTAAAAAGAGCAAACATCAATACTGTTGAAGATCTCATTAAAAAATCAAAAGGTGATATGTTAAAGGTTAGAAACCTTGGATTAAAATCTATAGAAGAAGTCGTTGCAAAACTTCAAACTTATGGTTTGGGTTTAAAGAACGATGAAGAATAATAAAGGAGAAAATTATGTCTAACAACAAATTAGGAAGACCAACAGACCAAAGAATGGCAGTACTCAGAAACCAAGTTTCCTACCTTTTCAAACATGGTAGAATTGAAACAAGTGTTGCAAAAGCAAAAGACGTTGCAAGCAAAGCTGAAAAAATCCTTACACTTGCAATCAACACTTATGAAGACAATGTAAAAGTTACAAAAACTGTAACTGAAAATGGTGCTAAAGTTCAAAAGGAAATCATAAATGATGGTCCAAAGAAACTTGCTGCAAGAAGAAAAATAATGGCTTTTGTTTATGACATTCCAGAAGAAAGACAAGAAAAAGAAGGTCTTGAAGCTTACAAAGCAAGAACACAAGGAATCAATTATCCGCTTGTTGAAAAGATTTTCAATGTTTATGCTCCAAAATATGCTGAAAGAGCAAAAGAACTTGGAACAGCTGGTGGTTACACAAGAGTTATCAAAACATCAACCAGAAAAGGTGATGCTGGTGAACTTGCAATAGTTGAACTTATCTAGTCAAAGTTTTATATAAACAAAAAAGTTTGAGAGAAATCTCAAACTTTTTTTTTATTTTACATCAAAAATATCATTTGGTGTAACATTATATAATTCACATAACTTTAAAATTTGCTCATAATTAAGCTCAAATTTTCCATTTTCAAACCTACTATATTGTTGCTGTGTCATAAATAATTTTAATGCAACATTCTTTTGTGTAAGTCCAGAGAATTTCCTTGCTTCTTTTATATTTTTACCTATAATTTCCGATGTGTTCATTTGTAATTTTATATCACTTTGTGATGTATTTTGTTTGACTTACACCACTTTGTGATGTATTATTGTATTGTAATATTATGGTATTTTTTGTCGATACTATATCAAAATAAGGTAGGTTTGTTATGAAAAAACTAAAAGTGTGTTTGTCAATTGCAACAGTGTGTTTGGCAATCGCAGTTCTTTGCTTCGGTGTTATCGCTGCAACACAGGTTACATATACGATAGGCGGAAGCGTTTCTTATGTTGTAACTGATGCTTTTGTTGACATAAAAACAAGAGTTTATACAAGTCAAGAAAAGGCAACAAGTGACACAAAACTTCTTGCAAAGTCAAATTATTTGACAAGTGCAACATACATAGCAAGTGCTTTGGAAAATGACACTTTAACAGAAGTTGAAAAATATAGTGATGGCAGACTTGATGCCAATACATTAAAGGATCAAAGAGATCCAGCAATTTATCCTGACCAAACTGCCGACACAAAAATTAATATTGACTACTCAAACTCAAATTACACATGGTATATTGTTGTAAGTATAACAAACCTTGCCGATAATACAGTTTGGGCAAATGTTTCAAAACAAACATTTACTGGAGATTTTAACAGTTTTGCAAATTATACAGGTGGTATTGATAGTATAGCAAAAGATGAAACAAAATCAATAGTTCTTGGTTTTTCTATAAAAGACCAAAAAACATCAATAAAAGACAGCACTTTTGATTATAGCCTTACAATATCTGCTGACCAAGATGCAAAGCCAGAGCTCGACACAAACCCAAGAGTTGAAAGCCTTGGAAAATATTATACACCAAGAAAAGTAAGCAAAAACTTAGGTAAAGGGATTACAAATATTCAAACAGAGATAGAAACCCCAGTTGGAAATTTGGACGATGCCTATAAATATATACAGGATAATAATTTAGAGTTTTCTGATTTAAATTCAATTCCAGAAGAATTGCATGGGTATAGTTTATTAAACATAAATTTACCAAAAAGTTTAACTGATTACTCACTAATCTATGATATTATTGTTAAGGTTGGGAATGATAAGAGTTCTCTTGCAGAAAATGCTTCAAGTTCAACTAATTTTCTTGAAGAAATAAAAGTTATTGATAGGAATTTGTTATCAATAAAAGATATTTGGGATACTGATGAATATAAAAACGCACAGGCAATTGAGTTAAACCCAACAACTATTCCAGAAAAATCTATATCTGATGAAAGCAAGAATGAAAGGGAAATGTTTATTACCGACTTTTCTAACTTAAAATCAAGTGATATTACTATTGTTATAAAATACTCAAGTATAATTAGTATTTTGGCTATAGCTTACGCTAAAGAAGGAATAGCTATTGAATTATCAATGGACTTATATTCAAGCAAAGAAACTCCAATGATAACAATTGGGCAAGAAACGACATCTAATTTACCATCAGGTGAGTTTAGTCTTGGGGCTGATTTATCTTATTTTTTCACTGTTTTTGATGTTCCACAAGGAGCAGTTAATGTAGAGTTGACATACAATGAGCCAAGTTATCTTAATGATGACAAAGAAACTATGTATGCATATGCAAGTATTATTGCATTTAAAAATGATATATCAAGTTCCATTAAAGAAAAATATGAAAAGGTTTCTATGTTAGAAGAAAACGAAGTGATTAGTCAAGAATTATATGCAAATGGGAATAGAGACTCTAACTCTGGAATTCATGATATAAAAATTTATGATCTTAACGATTTACAAAAATTTACTCTGATTTTAGATTATGGTGCATTGACGAATAGTGAAATTTTGGAGTATAAATTTAACAAACCTTTTGCATTTAACATAAAAGCAATATTTAAAGACAAAGAAGGGAATGTTGTTGGTTCAGAAATTTCAGTGCCTATATTGGAAAGAAAAGCAGTGTACTTGGAACAAAGTTCTAAAGAATTAACTATGTCGTCGCAGTATTACTTTGCTTACACTTTTGATATTCCAACAGATATTTTAAAGGCAAATATTACTTATGATAGATCAAAGTCTTATGGCAGTACTAATTTTTCTACATTCACAACTTATCTTATAAAAGGTGATGCAACAGCAGAAGAAATTGCAAAGCATGACATAAATAGCGATGGTTGGATAGATGAAAACAAGATAAATATCAATACTAAAGGGGACAGCAATACTGCATTGGCAACAATTAGTGATGTTGACCTTTCAGGTACAACAAAAGCAACTCTCATATTTCTTCCTTCCGATAGTGATATACTTAGGGACAATCTCCAAGATGGTTTTTATGCTAATTTAACAATTGAGTTAAAAAATAGTGAAGGAGTAACGGTTGAAACAAAAGCAATAGAAAAATTGGAACTTAATTGGACTAAAGATTGCCCAGCCGTCGCTTATGGAATAGCATTAAATTATACTATAGCAGATGAGGCATCTAATGTAGACTTTCAAGCTGTTTTGGATGAATCTTATCGCGAGGCAATGGTTCAAAGCATTGAATTTATGGCCATACTCCCTGGAGAATGGACATTTTCCTCATTCTATTTAGCAATGATGAATGAAGAACTAAGCGAAAATGACGTATTATGGATGGCAAGTGGGGACTGTATACAAGAAGATATGTCAGTTATCGGTAGTTTTAATGCTCCAGATGGTATAAGTAAAATAACTTTAGTTGCAATGGCAGGTCTTGATAAAACAACGTTTGAAGTGGGTAAAAAAAATAATTTCCCTTGTGACATAACATTTAGTTACACAGGGCATGACCCATCTGAAGAGTACATAAAGGTTAATTATAATGAGAATGTAGAACATCTTTTTGTAAAAAAAGCATATCTTGAGGGCTCAGAAGATAGTTACTCATTTAATAAGTCTGGTGACTACTATTACCAAAACTTCCAAGTAAAAAACTGTTTCGATAAATACGAAGAAGTCAATTTGTATTTTGAAGATATGGATGGAGAATATAGTATTCTAAAAGGGAACAGAGATTCCATAGGTTCTGACCTTACAGATATTATCGCAACAATAAATTCTCCAAATGGTGTCGTAACTTTAACAAAGGATATGGGAGATGAGTTCTGTTTGGTTTCATCAAAAGACCAAACAAAAATGTCAATTAAACCTAGCCTAGAAAAAGTTACGTTTGATTATGAACTCTTGAGAGATGATACATTGGCATTAACAAAATATTGGGATGATGGGACAACTTCTCTTGTAATTCCAGATGCAATTGATGGACATATGGTGTCAACAATAAGGTCAAATACAATTTATAACAACAACACGATAACTGAATTGACTGTTCCAGATAGCATATATAGAATTGAAGATGAATCATTATATTGCCCAAAGTTAAAAACTGCAACAATGCCTTATATGGCTGGAATATATCAAATTGATACATGGAATGATCCAACATATATAAATTTCCCAACTCTTGAAACATTAAATTTAACAAAAAGCGGAGAATTTATACTAAATAAAGGGACTACTGGATTTATTAGTGGACTTGATAGCCTTAAAACAATTAATTTCTCTGATGAAGTTAAAGATATCTTAATCAAACATGCAACAGATGTGACAAATTTGTCGGCGGTTAGTTTCTCTAAAAATGTGCAAAGTTTTGTTCTTGAATTTAGTTATTATTATAACCCTTCAGATATTCCTGTTATTAAAAACAATACTAACAATGGACTATCAATACTTACAGCAAGAGATAACTCAACAAAAGTTTTAGTAAAAGCATTAGATTCAGCACCAGAAACAATTACAAAAGAAATGCTTTCGGGTGTAAAGGTTATTGCAGATAGTGCCTTTACAAACGATAATTCTGTTGTGAAAACCATTGAATTGCCAATCGGTGTTGAGTATATTGGAAATAGTGCATTAAATACAAAGTATGATAGCAGTCTTAATGTTTCATTGCCTAGCACAATAAAAGAACTTGGTGCTGGTGCATTGGGCAATTTTACATCACCAATAGCTGATGATAACGCATTGCGTATGATCGAAAGTTATGACAATCCTGAAGTAAAGTATTTAGTTAGTAGAGATAGTTCAAAAATACAATCAAATATTACAAAAGATATGCTCAAAGGTGTTAGATGTATATATGGTTCAACTTTTTACAGAGATAATGGTCTTAAATCTATAGATATTCCAGAAACAGTAATGGATATAGGTGATAGTGCATTTAGTTATACATCATTAACTTCAATTACTTTGCCAAGCCAATTAACAAAAATTAAGAGTAGTACATTCATGTATTCGACATTATCAAGTATAGATATTCCAAATGGGGTTACCACAATTGAAAGTAATGCATTTGAATCAACAGATATTTCGAATGTAAGAATACCAGATAGTGTAATATCAATTGGTTCAAAGGCATTTAATGTATGCAGTAAATTAACCGACATTACACTCCCAAATAATTTAATAGATTTAAGTGAAGATTCATTTACTGGTTGTAATTTATCTTATATAAGCATGAAAGGGAAGAGTAGAAAGTATTTGGTTTCAAATAATTGCCTAATAAATCGTTATAACAATTCTATTGCACTTGCATGTAAAAATTCAACAATACCAACAGACAGTGAAGTTGCTATAATAAATGAAAATGCTTTTAATGGATTGAGTATCACTAGTGTTGTTATTCCAAATAATATTACAACAATAGAAAACTATGCGTTTAAAGATTGCAAAGAGTTGGTTTTTGTTGTAATACCTGATTCTGTAAAAAAGATGGGTAACAATGTTTTTGAAGGCTGTACTAATTTGCAAAGTGTAGTGATGTCAAAAAATTTGTCAACAATACCATATAATACATTTCTTAATTGCAAAAAATTAACCAGTGTAAAATTACCGGAAAAGTTAAGAACTATTGGTGATTATTCATTCAAGAATTGTACAAGTTTGCGTGAAATTGAAATTCCTGATAGGACTACCACAATTGAAGATGGTGCATTCGAGGGATGTGAGTCGTTAGAAAAAGTAACATTGTCTAAAAAAATGGTACGCATTGGAGACGATGCATTCTATGGTTGCAAAGCATTAAAAACAATTGATTTGCCAACTGGATTAAAAAAGATTGAAGGTGGAGCATTTTCAAATTCTGGCATAACAGAGATTACATTGCCAAACACTTTAATAGAAATTGGTAAAAGTGCATTTTCAAAAACAAATTTAACAACTATAACAATCCCAGATAGTGTTACTGAAGTGGGAACCGGTGCATTCACTTATTGCGATAAATTAACAAGTTTCAAATTATCAAAGAAAATGACTAGTATTCCTGAAGATATGTTTGAATATTGTTCAGCATTAGAAAATGTCACAATACCTGGAAACATTAAACAAGTTTCAGGGGATGCATTTAATTCGTGTTCAAACTTAACAACGGTAGTATTTGAAGAGGGAATTGAAACAATAAATGGTTGTGCATTTGGGCGTTGTAGTAAATTAAAAAGTATTCAACTTCCTAGCACTATTAAAAGTATTGAAGGTTCGTCATTTGAATATTGCGGGGCATTTGAAACAATAAATTTTTCTGGGAATGATACATTCAAACTTATTTCTGGGTGTTTAATTAATACAAGTACAAATGCTTTGGTTGTTGGAACAAATAATGCAACAATACCTACGGATACAGGAATTACATCAATTGATTCATGTGCTTTTCATAGTAGAACTATTACATCTGCAAATATACCTAATACCGTAACAATGATAGGATCTAATGCATTTGAGAATTGCAGAACATTAACAAATGTAATTATCCCAGATAGTGTAATAACAATTAGTTATCATGCATTTGGTGGTTGCAGCGCATTAACCAGTATAGTTATCCCGGATAGTGTAAAATATATGTATTTTAATGTATTTAGTGACTGTACTAATTTGGAAAGCGTTAAATTATCTAAAAATTTAACAGATATTTCATCTAGTGCTTTTAGTGGATGCGAAAATTTAAAAACTATTGAAATTCCAAATGGGGTCACATCAATTGGTTATTATGCATTTCAAAATTGTAAAAAATTGGAAAGTGTAGTGTTTCCTGATAGTCTAACAACAATAGATTTTAATGCATTTAGTGGTTGCGAAGTCTTGAATAATGTAACACTTCCACAATGCCTTATAGAAATTGGAAGCAGTGCATTTGAAAATTGTAAAAAATTGGAAAGTATAGTATTGCCGGATAGTCTAACAACAATAGGTAGTTATGCATTTAATGGGTGCACTAGATTAATAAGTATTGTTATACCAAAAAGCATTACCGAATTAAATGGTACATTTGATGGTTGTACAAACTTGGAAAGTATTACACTTCCAGAGGGCTTAACAAGTATTGGAAGTAGAACTTTTAGAAATACAAGATTGACAAGCATAGTTATTCCTGTAGGAGTAACAGAGATTGGTTATGAAGCCTTTAAATCTTGTTGGAAGTTAACAGAAGTTACACTTTCAGAGAGTCTTACAACTATTGGTGAAAGTGCATTTATGGGCTGTGAAATATCAAGCATCGTAATTCCAAAAAAGGTTACATCAATAGGAATGGGTGCTTTTGATATTTGGGATTTGAAATCTGCTACTTTTGAAGACCCAAATGGATGGAAAGTTGTTGGACAATCTTTAACATTAACAGACCCAGCAAAAAATGCTGAATATTTAAGGAGTACATATGATTCGGTTACTTGGACAAAATCATAATATCAAAAAAGTTTGAGAAATTTCTCAAACTTTTTTTATGCGATGGGTTATTTCTTGAAATAGGTTGCACAGAGTGGCTTGTTTTTTATGCAGTTGATTGTTATGCCATTTGCTTCGCAAGTTTGGTTGTTACGGAACAGGCAATCGGCTTGACAATGTATACAACCTTTTTTACTTTCTCTATGTGAATGATACTTTGGTGGAGTTTTATCAAAAATTTCTTTTGATGTGTCGGGAATGTTTTTTAGTTCATCGTTTTTTTTATAGTCAGTACAATTTATTTTGCCTCCAATTAGTATTTTTTTGCTTGTGCAAGAAAAACCCTTATTATACACGCAACTTCTTTCTCTGCAAATTATATCCATATTTCTCCTTTTATTTTTTGCTTTGTAAACAAATATTAATTTATTTTTTAATTATTATTGACTTATACCCAAAATTTAAACTAAAATATATGCATAAAAGGAGAAGTTATGAAGGTTATATTGCAAAAAGATGTAAAAGGTACAGGCAAAAAAGGTGAGATTGTGAATGTCGCAGATGGTTTTGGAAAAAACTTTTTGATAAAAAATGGTCTTGCAGTTATTGCAAATAACTCAAATTTAAACGATACAGTAAACAAAAAGGTTGCCCAAGATTACCACAAAGAACAAGAGATTTTGGCTGCAAAAGAAAAAGCAAAAAATCTTGAAGGAAAAGAAGTTGTTGTTGGAATCAAATGTGGCGAAAATGGCAAAATCTTTGGAGCTGTTACAAGCAAAGAAATTGCAGAAGCATTGAGCAAACAAAATTTTGATATTGACAAAAGAAAAATAGAATTAAAAGAACCAATAAAATTTGCGGGGATATACAAACTTCGTGTAAGACTTTATGAAGGTGTGTATGCTAACATTGTGGTTAGGGTACAAAATGTATGAGAGTTTGCAATCTATCAAGTGGCAGTGATGGTAATTCAACTTATGTGGAAACTGATAGTGCAAAAGTTTTGGTTGACATTGGAATTAGTGCAACTGAAATTGTCAAAAGATTAAAATGTCTTAATGTTGAGCCACAAGATATTGACGCAATACTTATATCTCATGAGCATAGCGACCATATTAAAGGACTTGATATTTTTGCATCAAAGTACAAAACAAAAGTTTATGTACACGAAAAGGGAATGGGTGCTGTATATGCAAAAATGAAAAAATTGAATGCAAGCCAAATGTATGCTTTTGGCGATTTTGCGTTTAATATAAAGGATTTGCTAGTTGACACAGCAAGTCTTCCACACGACAGTGTTCATTGCAGTGGATATATTTTATCAAATAATGGAAGAAAAATTAGTATTATAACAGATTTGGGGCATACTACTGATGTAATCTTAAATAAAATAAGTGGCAGTTCACTTGTTTATTTGGAGAGTAATCACGATGAAGAAATGCTTAAAAATAATCCTACATATCCAATGCAACTAAAAGCAAGAATTTTGGGAAAGAATGGACATTTATCGAACACTGCTTGTGCAAAAGCTTGTTTGTTCTTGGCAAAAACAGGAACAAAACAAATTATGCTTTCACATTTAAGCACAAAAAACAATACCGAACAACTTGCTTATAACACTGTTTGCTCATATCTTAAAGACAACGGTGTGATAGAAGGAGAAAATATTAGGATTTCTGTTGCAAAACTTGTTCCAACTGCAATATTTAATTTAAAGTGATAAAATCTAATAAAAATAACTGCCAAAGGAGAATTATGAAAAGGACAGTTATTTTTTTTAACAAGTTTTTGATTTGTTTGTTGATTTTACCACTTTGTTCACTTTTGGGGTGTAGTTTGGTTGCCAACACAGACACATACGAGTATGTTGATATGTCACCAAGACAAATTTCAGTTTCAAACAATGTAAACACAGTAACTTTGGTTGAGAACGTAAAAAGTGCAGTCGTTGGCATTGCTTGTTCGGTTAGCGGTGGTTATTCTATTGGCAGTGGTGTTTCAATAAGGGAAGGCGGGTATATTCTTACAAATGAACATGTTGTTTCAGGTGCAAAAAACATCACTATATATTTTGCCGACAAAACAAATGCAGTGGCAACACTTGTTTGGAAAGATAAATCTCAAGACTTGGCAGTTATTAAATCATCAAAGGATATGCCATATCTTGTTTGCTCAAATTCTGTGCCAAAAACAGGCGAAGATATTATTGCAATAGGCACACCACTTTCACTTGATTTTGGGCACACCGTAACAAAAGGTATAATTTCGGCAACAAACAGAACTGTTGAACTTGAAAATAGCAATGGCACAATTTCTTATATGCAAAACTTAATTCAGCACGATGCAAGCATAAACCCAGGGAACAGTGGTGGCCCGATAATAAACTATAGTGGCGAAGTTGTTGGCATAAACACATTAAAAGCAAGCGAAGCCGAAGGCATTGGTTTTGCAATACCTATAAGCATAGGAAATAGCATTGTTAAGAATATAAGTCAAAATTTAAATTGGAAAGCGTCATATATGGGCATATTTTCGCTCGATAATGATGTTGCAGTTTTTAAGGGTAATAAAATTGATGCAATACAAAAAGGTGTGTTCGTTGCAGGAATTGACCAAAATTGTGAAAGCAAAAACTGTTTTAAGGATGGCGATATAATTCTTGAAATTAACAACACAAAAATAAATTCTGTGCTTGATTTAAGGCTTGAAATTTACAAATATAACAGCGGGGATATTTTGAATATAAAACTAATTCGTGACGGCAAGGAAATTGAAATAAGATATAATTTGCAAGAAAAAATGTAATAGAAAATAGTTTGCACTTTTTTGTATAATATTGTAAAATACCCTTATGGAAAAAAGAAATTTTTATACAAAGTATGATGCTGGCAAAACTTTTTGCTACTCAATTTTTGCACCATATGTTATCGCATTGGGGCTGATTATAATTGCAACTATTGTTGCGGGAATAACAAAAACAAATCTTCAAGGTGCAATGACTGCACCTTGGTTTTTGGCATTGTCAACAATTGCTTCACCACTTGCATTTTTTCTTGTTTACGTAATCGTGAACAAAAAGGGTAATATAGACTATATGCAAGCATCACATATTGATTTTAAACTTGATGTTATAAATGTTTTGCTATGTGTTGTAATTGCTTTTGTTTGTGTTTTTGGTTTCAATAATTTTGTATCAATGTTTGATGCCATTTTCAATTTGTTTGGAATAAAACCAAACACAAGTTGGGGCATTCCAATAAATAGTGCTTATTGGCTTGTATTCAACATTCTCGCAATGGCACTTTTGCCAGCAATATTTGAAGAGTTGATTTTTAGGGGTATTATTTTTAATGGTCTAAAAGCCTATGGCAAAAAGCAGGCAGTGATATATAGTGCTCTTTTGTTTTCACTTATGCACGCTTCAATAAGCCAAACAATTTATCCCATTTTGGCTGGTTGTGTGTTTGCTTTAATTGTTTACAAAACTGATAATATTTTATATTCTATGATAATTCACTTTTGTAATAATTTGATTGTTGTTGTGAATAGATATATTATGGAAATCAACAACATAAGCAGTGAATTTAGTTTTGATTTATCATTTGCCAATATCTTTTCAGCAATTATATATGCTGTTACAGCTGGGTTGGTTATTTATGCAATTATAAAGTTTTTGATAAGACCAAGCAAGTCTCAAAAAAAAGAGCTTACCTTTGGGGCTTATCAAGAAAGTATGTACCCAAAAACAAATATATATTTATGGGTAGGCGTTTTTGTGGGCATAATTCTTTGGATTGTTAGTTTGTTTAGTTGATAGAAGGATGTTTATGTTTAAAAAAAGAAGTGTATTATTTGATTGTAATTTTGTGTATTTTTTAATACTCTCATTTTTTGTTATAATAAGAATCATATCTGCAACATTTAATATTGGCACAGTTATGGGGTATATACTGAATGCGATTATTCAAATAGGTCTTGCATTTTCGTTGCCAGTCTTTTTGTTTTCTTATTTAAGAAATCAAAAAGTAAAGAAAACACTTGTGGACTATGGCTTTAAAAAAATAACTGTAAAATCGTTTTTTGTTTCGCTTTTGCTTGGCGTTCTTGTTTATATTGTAACAATTTTTATTGCATCATTTTTCTCGGTTGTATTAAAAGGTCTTGGATATGAATCGTCATCAAGTGGCGTAAGTATGACAAGTTATCCAGTTTGGCTACTATTCTTGGAGTTGTTTACAACTGCAATTTTGCCGGGAATATGTGAAGAAGTTGCTCACAGGGGAATGCTTATCAATAACTATAAATGCTTGGGGGCAAGAAAAGCGATACTTCTCTCTGGGCTTATGTTTGGGCTTATGCACCTAAACATCAATCAATTTTTCTATGCAACAATACTAGGTTTCTATTTTGGTTATGTTGCACTTTCTTGCGGGAGCATTTATCCAACAATGATTATGCACTTTACAAACAATGCAATAAGCACATTCATGACTTTTGCAATTGTAAACAATTTGCCAATTGGCTCATTTTTGGATAATGTACTTGCAAAGCTTGTTTCAAATGGGTTTGCTCTTGCAATATTAGTGCTATTTATGTTTATTGTTTTGGTTGTTTCTCTTGTTGTGATTTTAACAAGATTTATAATAAAAGATACCAGAATAACTCAAATGGCACAACTTGCTGACACGGCAATAAAACAACAATTAAGAAATGAAATTATGAGTGGAATTGAAGACGCAAAACCAATTGAAAATAGCGAAGTTGATGTGCAACTTGACCCACAAATAATCAATGGAAGAAGACTTGTTAGTGTCAATATAAAAACAAATCTTATGCAATACAAACAAACATACAATCCAAGCAAAAAAGATATGATATTTTTGTATGCAAGTTTGTTTTTGGGAATAGTTTTAACAATTTCAACTTTTGTATGGGGAATACTATAATGCAAAAAATAAATTTAATTTGTGTTGGCAACTTGAAAGATAAAGAATATATTTCAATGTGTGACGAGTATCAAAAAAGAATTTCTCGTTTTACCAATGTTAATATAATTGAGTTAAAAGAAAAAAATGATTTGAGGAATATCCCACAAATAATAGAAAGCGAAAGTCAAGAAATCTTGTCAAAAATCGACCCAACAAAAACTGTTTTGTTTGATGTTAAATCGCAGGAACAAACAAGCGAGCAATTTTCAAAATTTTTGGAAGATTGGTTTATGCATAACAGTGAAATAACTTTTGTTATTGGCGGAAGCTATGGGATGAGTGATGATTTAAAAAATAAAGTAAAAAACAAAATCAGTTTCAGCAAAATGACATTTCCACACCGACTTTTTAGGGTTATGGTTTTGGAACAAATATACAGAGCATACACAATTCAAAACAATATCAATTATCATAAATAATATCAAAAAGCACTTTTGTGCTTTTTTTGTTTTGAAAAAAATTTATTTTGATATATTATAATCATATGGTAAATAATAATTATATGGAACTTGCACTTGAAATGGCAAAAAGGGCATACAAAAAAGATGAAGTTCCAATTGGGGCAGTTATTGTTGACAAAAACGGCAATGTTATATCAAAAGGGTATAACAAGCGAGAAAAAACACAAAATGCAGTTAATCATGCAGAAATTGATGCAATACAAAAAGCCTGCAAAAAACAAAAATCTTGGCGACTGGATGACATGGCGATGTATGTTACGCTAAAACCTTGCCCAATGTGTGCAGGTGCAATTCTAAACGCAAGAATAAAAACGGTTTATTATGGTGCAGACTCTCCAAATGATAATCAAAATTTATGTGAAAAAATAATGACTGATGTTAATAGATTAAACCATAAAACAGGATTAATATATTTAAAAAATGAAAATTGCGAAAATATATTAAAAAATTATTTTAAAAATAAAAGAAAAAATAAATAAATTAAATAAATAAAGAAAAATATATGGAAAAAATAAAAAAAAGGAAATCATTATATAGAATTATTTCAAGCATTGTTGATGCTTTAGTTTTTCCAATAATATTTTTGTCACTTTGCGTAAGTTCAATTATGCTTATTTCAAAACAAGATAGGGCAATAACACCAATATTTGGGCACGCAATTGTTCGTGTTCTTTCAAACAGTATGAGCACATATTGTGAAGAAGCTCAAAGAAGTTTTTTCAAGGGCGATATTGCAATTTTGGAAGAAAAACAATCTTATAGTGTCGGCGATGTAATTGCTTTCTATGACTTTAAGGACACTGTTGACGACTATTCAAAACTAATGAAATTGACAACATATTCTTCTCAAGAAGTTTATGAAAAAGATAAAAATGGAAATATAATTTACGAAAATGGCGAGCCTAAAAAAATCACAAACAATTATGTGGCAGACAAAGATGAAAATGGCAATGTGATTTTTAATAATGACCTTTTGAGGCATATTCAAAACACAGAAGTTGGCAATGTAATTGCAGGAACTACATACAGGAAAACCACTGTTCCAAAGAATAGAACATCAAGAGATAAAGTTGATGCAAGCAAAACAAGAGTTATATTCCATCAAATCATCCAAATCAAAGTTGATACCAATGGCACAATCTTTTATGTTACAAAAGGCACTCATAATGGTTCCCCGGACACCTTTGAAGTGAGAAGTGATATGGTGTTTGGTTGTTATGCAAAAACATCAAGGTGGCTTTCTGATTTCTTGGGATTTTGTGCAAGTTCAACGGGACTTATTGTCCTTGTAATTGTTCCAATTTCAATTGTAATTTTGTTTGAATCTCTTTCTATATTGGAACAAATAAATAATATCATTTTGGAAAGAAATGTCATTGCTCGTGCATCGCTTTTTGACACGAAAGAATGTGAAAAGGCAAAAATTGGATCGGAAATGTCATATTTTAACAAAATATATTTGTATGATGTAATGTCCAACAATTATAAGAACGATTTGTATAAAATAATTTGGGGCTATTATAAAAATTCAGATAAGAAAAAAGATAAAGACCTTTATGAAACCTCACAACTTGCGGTGGCAAAATATCAAGAAGGTAACACACAAAAATATTATGATATTTGGCTTGATTTTTATAACTCAAAACGCAAACAACAAAAAATATTAGATGCACAAAAAAGAGCAGAACAAGATAGATATCAAGACGTTTTGATTGAAGAATATCAAAATTATAGACCAAGAAAGAAAACTCCAAAAGTTAATAACCAAACAGTTGAAAAACAGCCAAAATCAGCAAGTGAACAACAAGCTGACAAAATTTTGGAAAGAATTAAAAATATTGAAAATGCAAAAACAAATTTAGAAAAAGATAAAAAATAAGAGAACAAAATGTCAAAAAAACAAAAAAGGAACACTATTTACACATTTTTGGGCAAGGTTGGGGATATATTATTGATCCCCATTATCGTTCTTGCTCTTTTTACAAGCATAATGATATTTAACCAACAAAATACAAATTCCGTTCCCATGGTGTTTGGAATTGGTATGGTAAGAATTTTGTCACCAAGTATGAGTGATTATTGCGTTGAGGCAAATCGGAATTTTGAAGTTGGCGAACGAGTTTTTATTCAAAAATCAAACGTAATCAAGGTTGGAGATGTTATTGCTTTTTATGATTATTATGACAAGGCTGACACATACACTAAATTTGATTTAACAAAACTTGAAACAAAAGATGTAGAAAAATTGGATAAAAATGGCAATGTAATAAAAGATAGTAATGGCAATGTTACATACACAAAAAGTTCTTATGTTCCGGTTAAAGATGAAAATAATAACGTCGTTTTTAACCAAGAACTTTTGGAAACAATAACAAATGCTAATGTGGGAGACACATTCAAATTTAATAATAAAGAATACACAAAAAAAGTAGTTCCCGAAAACAGGGTAAGTGTAAAAGATTTTAAAGATAAAAAAATAATCATAAAATTTCACCAAGTAATTCAAGTTAAGGTTGATGAAACTGGTGCAATTTTCTATGTTACAAAAGGTACTCATAACCAAACCAGCGACTCAACATACGTAAGACAAGATTTTGTTGTTGGAAAGTTTGCTGGCACACCAAAATGGGTTAGTGAAACTCTTGGCTGGATGGCAAGTTCTGTGGGTATGATTTGTTGTGTTTGTATTCCGCTAGGCTTGCTTTGCATTTTGGAAACACTTTCACTTATTGAACAAATCAACTTTATGATGATAGAAAAAAAATTGATTGCTGGCACTGTTTATTGGCAAGATAAAGAAGTCCAACGTTTGCTCAAAACTGACGAAATGGAAAAAGTTGTAAGAATTATTTATTATGCAAAAGCACCAAAAGAAGATAGGGAAGACCTGAAAGACGAACTTTGGTTCAATAACGGAAAACTAACAAAAAGAGAACAAGCAGAAATGCAAAATGTTGTAAAAAGTTGGGAAATTCTTGAAAACAAAGGCAAAAGGGAATATCTTTTGTTTTGGAAAAATAATCTAAAAAGCAAATGGGATAAAAAACAAATTGAAAGTGAATTAAATGACTTGACATTCAATGAAGTCCTAAAAAAATAAGGTAAATTTATGCCTTATTTTTTTGTTAATTTTGGGTATAAAATAAATTTTGTAATTCGGTTTGTATACTTTTCAAAAATCTTCACAAAATATTTTTGTAGAAAAATAAAGGGAGGATTTATGAAAAGAAAAGTAAGATTATTTTCTGCAATTTTGGCATTATGCCTTTCAGTTGGTCTTTTGGCTTTTGGGGTGTATGCGGCGTCAACAATTTCATACAATGTAAATGGTCAAGTCAATTACACAATGACAGATGTGCTCGTTAAACTAACAACAACTCTTTCTTATGTGACAGACGAAACATCAACCGGGGATATAAAGGAAAATAGAATTGGTTACACCGAAACAACTGCAAAATCTGCAACCTACAACGGAACAGACCTAAAGGGGTTGTCAACCACAATCACTGGCGATACAACAATTACTACATATGATAGTGGAAATATTGCAAATGATGTAATGGGTGGAACTGCAACATTAAACATTAGTTTCAATGACTCAACTGCATGGAAAGTTAGTATTGAAATCTCAACCATTCAAAAGGACAAAGGCGTTAATGTTGAAGTTGGGAGTTTTGGCGTTCCGGAAAGAGCAAACTATAATGTTGTTGCCGACACAAATAATGCCGGAGATGTACCAGTAAACGGAACAAAAACAATGGTATTTTATATATATCTAATTGATCCAACAGTTACAGTTGCCAACCAAACTTTTAATATTCCACTAACTTTAACTCAAGCCGGTTAAAAATAAAAAATATTTGAAAAACTATTTCATTTTGCTTGACATAAATTGGGCGATGTGGCATCATTTTTAATGATAGATAATGCATTCTTGTAATGCAGTTGGAATAAGAACCTTGGCTGGTTAACCTTGGCTGGTTAACCTTGGCTGGTTAACC
>ERZ808240.265-NODE-265-length-71907-cov-5.510508_pt1 | contig 71907 bp, 67 predicted proteins | sample MGYA00521084_ERZ808240 | MGnify/ENA primary metagenome ERZ808240 (study PRJEB31516, sample SAMN03275571) | gut metagenome | biome: mammalia-associated habitat; material: feces | host: Papio cynocephalus | place: Kenya | collected 2012-08-06 ...
AATGCTCGGATTTTTTATTTTACCGGAGATGCGCTGCTGATTTTTGCTTTGCACCCCCTTATGGGAAAAATCAAAAAGTAGATAGATTTATCAAAAGGTTGCAGAGAAAAATCAAATTGTTCCTTGACATTTATTTGCTACGCTTTTCCTCTTCCCCAGGGAGAGTCAATGTTCCTGCTGATAAAGGCATAAAACAAGGGCTTTCGAGGTCAAATGCTGACTTCGAAAGCCCTTGTTCGCTTTATTCAGTTATTGATTTCTGCCGTTCCAAAGTCCGGCGGCGCAGAGGAGTTTAAGCCTTGCGGTGTACGGATTTCGGAATAATTAAAAGGCATGGTAAAATTAAAAGGTTCGGATCATTCCACAAACAACTCCGGCATATTGAACTGTATCTCGTTTGAGTCAATCTCAACGCTTGCATTGCCGCAAGTCATTGCGCTTCTCTTTACATAGATTTTGCCATCTATAACAACTATGTATTTAGCGCGGTTGCGTGGCAGTTCCAGAAATTTTGCTGAATCACGTGTGAAACCAACCCTTTGCAGGAATATGATGAGTTGATTTGTTGTCCCGTATTCAACAAATTCATACCAGTCATTGTTAAAATGCTCAACATTGTGAAACGCCTTATATTCAAGTGAGAACTTTCTGAAATAATTGGATATGCTAAACAGCAACACATTTTCAATTACTCCGAGTGTCTCTGCAATAATATAATTCTTGTGATCAAGAGAGCCATCGTAACGATCGGCAATGTGAAGGTTACCAACCCATACACCTGTATTAGGATTATCTTGCTTGTACCTAATTGCGGAGTTGATGATTGAATTAAGTCCCTTGCCGCGAATCCATTGAAGCAGAATAACTGCATACCACTTGAGTACATTGAGAGATTTTCCTATGGTTTCTGACTCGTATTTATCCCACTTAAACACTCTGCTGAGCATAGCGAGAAATCTAACAAGTTCTTTGAAATCCACATCGTCGTTCTCGCCCTTCAACTCTGGATATTTTGCACCTTGTCTTATTACTTCTGAAAGCGTGAATGCTTGATCGTAAGATAGCGTAATGTCATCGCTTGTTTTCTCTAACGGGAAATTATTTTTAATGGTAGTCTTTTGGCTTGGGGTAACATAGTCGTCAAACATTTCCGTAAGCGGTGAATCTACTCCGGAAGCATAATCGTTCATAATAATGAGAGCCATCTTCCGAAGTGCATCGAAGTCCTTGTCGGTCGCTTCCTCACGGCATGTGCTCATCTCAATGTCGCCTTTCACAAGGTCTTTAACCAACGCGGGAATGTGCGACTTGTTCTCATCAAGTTCGAAAGAAAGCTTTTGATTTGGAACATCGTTATTCAAGAGCCTTTCATACTGCTTTTCTGTAAGGTTCGAGTCCATACGGAGAAGGAACACATTTCCGAACAAATTATATTTAATGCGACCGACACGCCCCACCAAGTTTCGGAATTCAACTTCATCCATATTAGAGGCGCCATTTCGATAGCTTGTGATGAAAAGGTTATCGGCGGGAAGGTTAACTCCCTCCACAAGAGTGCTTGTACAAAAAATAGTTCGAATATCTCCGTTTTCAAAACTCTGCTCTATACGGAGGCGGATGTTAGCAGGTAAATATCCCACATGATATGCAACGCCCTTCTCAATTAGGTCGGCGAGATAACATTCTCTGTGTACATCGTTTTTAATGTCGTTAGCCAGTTTTGTTAAGTTGGGGTTATTTAGAGGATGCAGATTCTTCGCATAGATCATTGCAAAATTAACAACCTTCTGCCTGGAACTGCAATAGACAACATTTTGTTTACCTCTACCAACTCGCGATATTATTTTTGAAAGCGTCATATCTGTTGGAACCCGATATACACTCTCAAGAGATTTTTTATGTTCGTTATGGATACACATCTTGTTGTTAGGCAAATCCATAAAGAATTTGAATTGGCTGACAGGTGTGAATCGCGATGCAAGCCGCTGTATTTTATTTGGCTGAACCCCAGGAATGGTACGAAGATATATTTCCGGGTTAGGTATATTAGGAGAAGCAAATATAATGGTCGGAGCACTTTTTAAGTGGCGTAGTTGCGGAATAACCTTGTAATAATAACTGCCGCGTCCTCCGCGCTCTGAAATTTTATGCGCTTCATCTATAAAAACAAAATCAATATTCAAATTTGAGAACTCAATGAGCAGGTGGTGCATACGCTCCGGTGTCATTATGAAAATGAAATGATGATCCTGCTGTAGATAGATTTCACCTATTGCGCTCACAATTCTGTAGTTTTTGGCAATCAGCTCATCTTTAAGTCCGTCAAACATATTACTTCTGACTTCGTTAATAAGTGCTTTTGTGGGGACAATGATAGCAAAGTTTTTTGTAGAACCTTTTTCAATCTGCTCTTTGATATACGTCTGCACGACAAAAGATTTGCCCATAGATGTTGGACCGGAATAGCTGAAACAGGAATCGCCCAACCTATCGTATACGGTTTTCTGATCGTGGAAGAAGTACTCGTTCGTTTTGCCTGGAATAAGATGACTTTCCTTATCAAACTCATAAAAAATGCCATCTAAAACATCTGCACTTTTATACCCTTCGACTGTAGGCGATTTTAATCCTCTATAATTTCCAACTGCGGACAGAACGGAACCAAGATAATATTTAACAGTCTCATCTTGCGGATAAACGAGATGAAGAAGTGTTGCGATTTCTTGACCCCATTGATGGTCACGATCGGCCGTTGGCGCATAAGTGGATTTTGAAAGCAAATCCGCAAAGCGAAGCGCATCTTTTATTTGAATTTGCTTTTGTGGACGGTCAAGGCCGAACAAATCCAACGAATAGTTATAAAGCAGCGCCTCGTATATCTCATTGAGATATACATTTTTATCAATATCCCGGTAAATTGTTTCATCCAATGCGGCCTTCTTAGGTATATACTTCATTAGCGCCCCTCCAGTATCTCATCGATCAAATTTGTCTTTTCGGTTGGAGCGTCATTAAACGGAAGAATATAACAATAGAAAGTGTAGCCGCCCAACTTGCGTTGTTGAATTCCCTCCGCAATATAAGCTTTAGCTGCTTCGATATCTTGTTTTAGCTGATCCTCAGCTGCCAATCTATATAAAGCACTATCGGTTACTGGTGGATTAATTTTCAAAGTATAGCCGAGAAACAGGCCAAAGGCCATATCGGGCTTATACTGAAATTGCTTTCTTGGGATCATTACGTCTCTCAGATATTCCGTGGTGTTGTCATCAAACATCAAACCATATGCGGTATTCTCTATTGTTTTGAACTCACTGTCGGCATTTTGTTCGATTGATACTATTCTATCAAATGCGCGGTCAACAGCAGCATTCAAATCGCCCTCAATATTAGAAGCGCCGAAGACTAGTTGGTTGAACGGGCGACCGTGTTCGGTTGTGGCAAGAAGGTGAATGCCGTCACTTTTACTTGCAAGTCCAGTATGCTGTGAAAACTCTATTTTCGACATAATCTTTGGAGCGTTCAGCTCTTGCTCAAGGAAAACATAAAGCATCAATTCTCCAAGTATAGCATCAGCATTTGCACCGTATGCTTTTTTAAACTCAATGAGAGCCTGCGTACCGATAGCACCTATAGGTCTGTGTTTAAAACTATCAACTTTGGACCTCGAAAAAACATAGGTTCCTATATTATCTGCGAGAAATTCCTTGATTTTATTAAAGCGCATCTTTCCATTGTTGGGATCGGCACAGTAAATGTTTGCTGTTGAAGGGTGTGTAATACCAGCAACTACCACGGAAGAAACCCGTTTAAAAGTTTTATTAAATGTACTGTCGTTAATGGTTCTTTGTAGCGGAGCACATTCAGCTTCCTTTGATTCATCTTCTGAAGGGAGTGGATCAATAAAAATTGGTTGACTTGAATCAACGGATGTAAGGTAGTTCTTTTCAAAATCTTTCAGATGAGCAGCACATTCTGTATTGGAGACATCAACTATAGCATATCTAAAAAGGCAGGCCAATAAAGAGGCCATTATAAATTTGTCGGCAGTAAGAATAGATTTTTTCTCAAATCCTGTTACATTTCCAATAAGCGTTTCATCTGAAATATTGTCCTCTCGTAGAACGGCCTTGATTGCATAAATAAACTGCTTAGCATACGCATCAGCAATCAGCCCCACAACGCAATTTTCAAACCCTTTGACAGCATCTTCATATGACATGTCTCTTGCAGCGTTGACTACTTCCGGTGGGACATTATCATGTCCGCTTTTAAGGTGAGAAGGTAAAGACTTGTCCCTATGAGTTGTATCATCGCAGCCATAAACAGAGAAAACTGCATCGCAGATACTCTTATATGTAACATTTTGACCCTTTGCTTGATATACCAAGTTAAGGAGAGTTCCAAAGCACAGTTTTTTCATCAGCCTTTGTTTCCTTTCTCAAATTTAGCGTTAGTAGTCGCTTCTTGGCTAATCGTTATCATTGCGATATAGGGATATTGATTCCAATATAAGTTGAGACATATCTAATATCTCTCGTGCATTGTGCCGAGAGTATGTCTGCATGATGTATTTCGTGTCAAGCAAAATACCGAGGACATATTTGTAGTTTTCGGTTTCAGGTGAGTATTCAATCCAATCCGCTGTGCCTACGCTGACAAACTTCAGAGGAGCATCACCATCGCAAGCGGCAAATGGCATAACAAAAGCATTGTAAATATCATTGCTTTCTGCAAAATGCTTCGCTGATATGTATTCGCCGTATGTGATTTGCTTCTGAATAGAAGATGTCGCAGGTAGGTGTACCGGAAGTCCTGTTATTCCAAACTTGTAGTACTTTGCATCGAGAATGTAGAATTTGCCATCATGTTTCATAACCGTATCCGGCTCCAATGCACTACTTTCTGTACGGTTACCATTTAAAATATGCCATTTAGCATGTGGAAAATAAATATCTTTATTGCCCTCACCGAAAACATAATCTATAAGATTCTCCCATACATATTCAAACCGAGATACCCCAAATTGAAAGTCCCTCATGTCTGATTGATCCTCTGTGCAGTTGACAATGTCTATCATACTCGAGAACAGGAGCTTCTTTTCACTGTTGAAAGTGTTTTTTAGAGCATCGTTGAGCGTTGCAAGGAACATTTTCTTGTTGAAGCGTAAAGAAGGCTTTTTAGGCAAATAAGCAGTAGAAAGATAAAGCCATCCGAGCTTAGAAAAACTTTCATATACACAGTACTCGTGTATCCTTGTGAGAATGTTTGATTTATTTACACTCCGTTTTGCTATGAAGTTCAAATAAACAATGTTTCCATTATCCACTTGGGGTTGAACATGTTGAATGGTACGCTTCCAGTTAATTTTCCCGTGATTATCCAGTCTGTGCTCGACCTCATGTTCCGTGTAATATCCATTAGCAATAAAATTTTTTATGACATACTGATATGAGAGAATCGGAAAAGTTGTCTGATCCTCACCATCGCCTATCCTATTTTGGCCTTGTCGTTGGTTGCTAAACCTTTGCAGTACTGTAATAAGCCCGAGGATATCTTTTCGAACAGCGTCATCATTCTCCGAAAGATTATAACCCCTTGGAAATGAGACATGTGGTAGTCCATCTTGAAACTGAACACCTATAAAACCGTCGTCTGCAAAGTTGCAGACCGAGCAATACTCTTTCAACATACGCTCAACCCTGCTGTACTTTTAGCTGATTGTAGGAATCTACAATCGCTTCTACGATTTGATCCATTTGTACCGTATCACCACAAATGATTTTGAAATAGTGGTTATGATGATGATCAACCGGAATCTGTTCGCCGACCGTACGAAGCTCCTCGTTAGTTGGCACCTCGCACGAGATGACGATTCTGTTGCGCTGAACGATAATATCTGCAAAACTTGCTTTGCGGATATCGTTTGCTTTCCATGCTGCATACATTAGAGAACCCACGCTCGAATCATATGCATTGGCAATTCTCGCACTGACAGCATCAAACAGTGTGCGATATATTTCTACCATTTCGGGATTTTTGCTTTCGAGGTATTGCTCTGCAGTAGGATTATCCGTTTCAATGATATCGTCGGTTTCTTCAGCTATGGTTTCAAAGATGACCTCATCACTAAAGATTGAAAAGCCTTCACGAACAAATCCAGAAATCAACTCATCGAGTGTGCGATACTCAGACTTGAACACTTTATCGTGATCAAATTTGAATGCATCGTTCCACAAATACATTAGTATTTTTTCGCCAAAACGTTCTGCATCGTTTAGATCTGTTTCACGAACAAAATACGCACCGAGACGATTATCTTCGTTGCTTATATTGTTCTCACCAAGCTCGGTGATCTTTTGATTTATTGCTTTAGCAAATGCGCCCCATGTGATGCCCCATGCACAAATCTGATGATTTGCATATTCGCAGGCATCTATGTTGTTTTCAATCATTTTCATTGTCCAACGACGCTTAAAAGCCGTATCAAGAGTGAAGACATTCTGATCGGATGTGTTCATAGTGGCGAGAATATAGAGATTCCCAGGAATCTTAATTTTCGCGGTAACATCTCCATAAACACAGCTTGCGATATTCTCGTTACTCACACCGTACTCACTGCATCCGTCTGTGCCTCTGTCAAGTAACTGAAAAATATCCCCAAAGATTGCGGGAGCATTTCCGCGGTTTATTTCTTCAACCACAAGATAGAAACTCTCACCGGGATTTTCTATTGCTTTTTTGAGAATACGGGTGAATGGTCCTGGTTCAAAACGATACTCTAAGATCAGCGCCCCAATCATCAGGGAAAACGAGGGCATCGACAGCAAGCTCAAATCAGTCGGTTTGTCCGTGGCAGATATTGACCATGTGTTTATCAGTCACATGGATTTTGACCATGCAAGTGGCCTGCGGCTGGTGCGGACGGCACGGGACATTCGCACGGCGCAGGAGGAATGGGACGCCTGCAATAAGTTCAGTCTGCGCTATGTGGACACATGGACAGATATCTGCGAAGTCAAAACCTTTTCCTATCAGCGCAGCGGTGTTGGTCCTGTGGGAGAGAGCTATGATGTGTTCGGTGACGGTACGGTTCAGCTTGTGCATACACCGGGACATAGCTATGGCCTGTTCAGCGTTTTGATCCAAGGCACAGATGGATTTGTTGTTTTCGGCAGCGATGCCGCGTATCTGCCGGAGTCCTTTTCCCGGCACCATATTCCCGGCTTTACCGTGGATAATGGTCTGGCTGAAAAGTCGCTTGACTGGCTCATTGAATGTAAAGACGATCCTGACTGCAAGGGCGTGTTTGTTAATCACGATCCGACAGTACAGGAACAGATTTTGGAGGTTCAAATATAATGGAAATGCTTGATTTGATGAAACAGCGGCACAGCGTCCGCCAATACACAGACCGTCCCATCGAAACGGAAAAGCGAAATGTCTTTAATGATATGATTGCAGAGATCAACCGGAAAGCCGATCTGCACATTCAGATTTTCTACGAAGAACCAAAGTGCTTTGATTCCATGATGGCCCACTACGGAAAGTTTACCGGTGTGAAAAACTATATTGCGCTTGTGGGTCCGAAGGGCGACAAGCTGGAAGAAACGCTGGGTTACTACGGCGAGCAGATCGTACTGAAAGCGCAGGAACTTGGTTTGAATACCTGTTGGGTCGCCATGACTCACGGCAAGAGCAAAGCTGAGATCGGCAAGGGCGAAAAAGAGGTTTGCTTGATTTCTCTCGGCTATGGCTGCACAAACGGCGTAACGCATAAAGTCAAGTCTTTGTCGGAGGTCTGCAATTATCGGGAGGGTATGCCGGAGTGGTTCTTGAATGGCATGGAGGCCGCACTTCTGGCCCCTACCGCCATGAATCAGCAAAAATTTTATTTTGAACTGCAGCCCAGCGGGGACGTCAAGGTGACCGGCGGAAGGGGCTTTTATACCAAGCTGGATCTTGGAATCGTGAAATACCATTTTGAAATAGTCAGTGAGCGCAAGCTCTGATAATCATCTTATGCCCTCTGCGGATTATTCCGTAGAGGGCGGTATTTTTTTGCAAAATTCCCCCTCAAAACAGTATGCAAATCTCCGTATGGTGAAGGAGGAATTCTCAATGACTACAGAACAGAAAAAACTGATTCTCAAAATGCGTACCGACTTCTGTGGTTATACGCAGATATCTGAAACCACCGGACTGTCCGTCAGTTCCGTCAAGTCCTATTGCTACCGGCACGGATTAAACACCGAGGCGCTGAAAGCAAGCGGCGGTTTTTGTCGTCTCTGCGGAAAGCCCATCACACAGCCCTCCCGCACACGACCCAGGAAGTTCTGCTCCAACGCCTGCAAAAGCGCATGGTGGAACCAACACCGTCTCGACCAAACAGACAGTGCTGCCATCACACAGTTTTCGTGCCCGGTCTGCGGAAAGAAGTTCAGGGATTACGGCAGTGCCCACAGAAAATACTGTTCACAGATCTGCTATCAAAAGCGGGGTAGTGCAGATGAATAAGTCATTTTACAAGGCTGTCATCGGTTACAAGTCGGCTCTGGTACAAACACGGAAACTGATGTCGGCGGGGCTGATATCGTCGGATGAGTACCGTGTAATTGAAACAAAAATGTGCGAGAAGTTTGGTATTAAATCGTGCAGCTTATTTCGGGAGGATGACTGGATATATACTCGTTTCAGAGGTAATATGTCAGCTGAAAAGGAGGCCCGATCATGCCAAAAATCATAACAAAAGCGGCAGTTCGGCCAGGAACGGCTGCAAAAACAAAAGTGGCGGCATATGCTCGGGTATCGAGCGGAAAGGACGCCATGCTCCACTCGTTGTCGGCGCAGGTGAGCCACTACAGCAATTTCATCCAGGAACATGACGGATGGGAATATGTCGGGGTCTATTCGGATGAGGCGATAACAGGGACTAAAGAGAATCGGGATAATTTCCAGCGTCTGTTGGCGGACTGCCGAGCCGGAAAAATCGACATGGTGATCACCAAATCCATATCCCGCTTTGCGAGAAATACGGTGACACTTCTTGAAACGGTGCGGATGCTGAAGTCGCTGGGCGTGGATGTCTATTTCGAGGAACAGGGCATCCATACCATCGGCGGGGACGGCGAACTGATGCTTACCATTCTGGCATCCTACGCTCAGGAAGAGAGCCGTTCGGCAAGCGAAAATCAGAAATGGCGCATCAAACGAAATTTTGAGGAAGGATTGCCGTGGAACGGCGCACTGCTTGGCTACCGTCTGGCGGACGGACAATATGAGATTGTCCCGGATGAAGCTGCTATCGTGCGGCGCATTTACGGAGAGTATCTTGCCGGTTCCGGGTACAGCGCAATTGCAAAGGGATTGAGCGAGGATGGTATCTCCACGAGATTCGGCGGGGCATGGAGACCTTCCGTGATCTCCAAGATCCTGCGTAACACAACCTATACGGGCAATCTGATTTTACAGAAGACCTTCCGTGAGAACCACATCACAAAAAAGGCGGTCATCAACAATGGGCAGCTTCCGAAGTATGCTGTCGAAAATGCGCATGAACCGATTATCGACGCACAGACGTTTGAGAGAGTCCAAAGCGAGATCAGTCGGAGGTCGGCTAAATACGGGAAGCCTTCTCTGAACCGCAATGTGTACCCGTTTACTGGGCTTTTGGAATGCGCCAACTGCGGAAAACATTACAGAAGGAAAACCACAGCCGCACGGATCGTCTGGATCTGTGCGACTTATAATACACTCGGCAAAAAGTATTGCGCCGCCAAGCAGATACCGGAAGAAACACTGATGCTTCAGACAAGGACGGTTACCGATGATATTTCCGCCATTCAGAAGATTCAGGTTGCGGACGGCAATGTCCTACGTTTCTTTATGAAAGACGGCAGAGTTATCGTCCGGCAGTGGGAAGACCGTTCCAGAGCGGATTCCTGGTCGCCGGAAATGCGGGAGGCGGCACGACTGAGAACATTGAACGGGAGGAAAAACGAATGTCAAGAGCGGTAAGAGTAATTCCGGCTACAAAAAACAAATTCACTGCATTGCCGACGGCATCGATTGCGAAGCGTCGTGTGGCGGCTTATGCCCGTGTTTCCACAGACAGCGACGAGCAGTTCACCAGCTATGAGGCGCAGATCGATTATTACACACAGTACATCAAAAAGCGTGACGACTGGGAGTTTGTCGCCGTCTATACCGACGAGGGCATCTCCGGCTGTAACACCAAGCACAGAGAAGGGTTCAACCGTATGGTGCAGGATGCCCTGGATGGGAAGATTGATCTGATCGTCACAAAGTCGGTCAGCCGCTTTGCACGGAACACCGTGGACAGCCTTACCACCGTCCGCAAGCTGAAGGACGCAGGCGTGGAGGTCTATTTTGAAAAGGAGAACATTTATACCTTCGACAGCAAGGGCGAGCTGCTGATCACCATCATGTCGAGCCTTGCGCAGGAAGAAAGCCGTTCCATTTCCGAGAACGTGACCTGGGGGCAGCGAAAGCGCTTTGCCGACGGCAAGGTCAGTATGCCCTACAAGCACTTCCTCGGTTATGACAAGGGCGAAAACGGTCAGCCAGTTGTCAACGAGGAAGAAGCAGAGGTTGTGCGACTCATCTACAAGCTGTTCCTGCAGGGAAAAACGGCATCCGGTATCTGCAAACAGCTTGATGGGATGGGAATTCCAACGCCTTCCGGGAAAAAATCATGGAGCCAATCTACGGTCACCAGCATCCTCACGAACGAGAAATATAAGGGCGATGCACTTCTACAGAAGAAGTTCACAACGGACTTTTTGACCAAAAAGCAGAAGGTCAACGAAGGCGAAGTACCACAGTATTATGTGGAGAACAGCCATCCGGCGATTATCGATCCGCTGGAGTTCGACATGGTGCAGGCGGAGATGTCCAGACGGCAGAAGCTCGGCCGATCCTACAGCGGTGCCTCAATCTTCTCCAGCAAGGTCGTATGCGGCGACTGCGGCGGGTTCTACGGTCAGAAAATCTGGCACTCCAACGACCCGTACCGGAAAGTGACCTGGCGCTGCAACAGGAAATTTAAAGGAAAAACCGTGTGCGAAACACCATCCTTAGATGCCGATACCATCAAGACAGGTTTTCTGAAGGCGTACAACAGGCTCATGGGTAATCGGGAAGAACTGCTTGCTGCCTGCGAGATCATGCGTGAGGCGGTCAGCGACTGTGCGGCGCTGAATGCGGAGATCGATGCGTTGAACACGGAAATAAAGGTTGTCGCCGAAATGGTTGACCAATGCGTCAAAGAAAATGCAGTCAAAAAGCAGTCGCAGGAAGCCTACGCCCGGAAGTACAATGCGCTGGTGAAGCGGTACGATAAGGCGGCGGCAAGGCTGAATGACGCTACCGCCGAGAGAAATTCAAGAGCTGCCCGTGATCGTGAGCTTCGCATTTTCATCTCCGAGTTAACGGAAAAGCCCCTCGTCCTTGAGGAGTGGGACGAGGAGCTGTGGGTCAGCATTTTGGAAACCGCCACGGTTCAGAGAAACGGGCATATCATATTTCTATTTAAGGACGGAACGAGCATTGAAGTCGGGGCTGAATAAGCCCCTTCTTTTTTTGCCCGAACCGAAAATGCAACGGTCTGTTATGACCGGCTTTGAAAATGCAACGGTCGGGAAGAAAAGTATCAGAGTAATTATCAAGCGTGAAAAGCGGTCTGAAAAGGAGTGTTTTCACGGTGGAAAACGGCGGCGTTTTCAATACGCCGATACTTATCTCAAAAGTCGAAATGCGAAAAAACCTTGTGCCAAGCCGCTTTCAGAGCATAGAAGAAGAACCGTAGTTACAATACATATCGTATCACAATTACGGTTCTTATTTGAAGTAGAGCATCACCCTTGTATTTCTCATTTGTGAGAATACTCATGACCGTTGTTCCACTCCATTGCTCTCTTCCACCTGGTGCAGGAATCTGATGTCGCTCAAGGTAGCCGCAGATAGCACCGTCACTTTCGCCGAGCAGCCACAGGCGATAGATCAACTTAACAATCTGTGCCTCCTTTTTGTTGACTGCCGGATAACCGTCCTTTCCACGGTCATATCCAAGGAAGCGGGAATACGGAGCGGAGTATTTGCCGTCAGAGAACCGTTTGCGCTGTCCCCATGTAACATTTTCTGAGATGCTGCGGCTTTCCTCCTGGGCAAGGCTACTCATAAGTGTAATCAGAAATTCACCGGCAGTGTCAAGCGTATGGATGTGCTCTTTTTCAAAATATACCTCTATACCCGCATCCTTTAGTTTTCTGATCGTGACCAGAGTATCAACGGTATTTCGCGCAAAGCGGGAGATTGACTTTGTAATGATGAGGTCGATTTTCCCGTTGAGGGCATCAGAGATCATACGGTTGAAGCCGTCACGGTTTCTGTAGGACAGACCGGACAATCCGTCATCATAGTAGATGCCGGCAAACTCCCAGGCGGCATTGTTTCTGATGAGATCCTCGTAGTACTCCCGCTGAGCGAAAAGACTCGTTTCCTGCTCCTCGGAACTCGTGGATACACGGGCATAGGCGGCCACCTTGCGTTTCTGCGGTGCGGCATCCGCATTGGTCGTAAGCGCAGGAACGAACTCTACTTGAGTGACTTTCTTCTCTGACACAGCAATCCACGCTCCAATTCTCCCACGGCGGGTTGATAGATGTCCAGAAGTTCATCGCGCAGCTTCTCATACTCTTTCTCCGTAAGGAGTCCGTTCAGCGCCATGTGCAAAAGAATATTTTCGCCGATTCTGTAGTCTATCTCCCGCCTTGCCGTTTCTTCATTCATAGTTGCCGTACCTGCCCTTCCGATAGCACTCCTGGGAACAGTATTTCTGCGGCGAGTTCTTGTTCACCACAAATGTCTGCTTGCAGACAGGGCACTGCCGCGCATCGTCACTGGCTCTGCCGGATGTGTAGCGCCGTTTGTTCCACCAGGTCTGATTACACTTCCTGCAGCAGAAAATCCGAGGTCTTGTTTTGCGCTCATATATGATTTTCTTTCCGCACTCCTTACAGACGGGGTACTGTGACTCCGTGAGTTCCCGCTCCTTCTCGACTTTGGCACAAGCGTGCCGGACAGTAATCGTTGAAACTTCCAGCATGGCAGCGATCTTTTCATAGCCGATTCCATGGTCATGAAGGAATGTCAGGAGCTCGATTTGATTTTGATCCATTTTGATCACCTCCGGCTCTATGTATTGCTCTGAAACGAAAAAAAGTCAAGGCTCCTCAGAAGCCCTGACCCCTTGCATTATATAGTAGAAAAGCCATTTGATAAATATTTTTGTCCTCGATTTTCACCCGGAAGCTCAACGCAAACCCGGCACACGACGAAACTTAACCCCCTGTAAAATGCAACGGTTCAGGCTCGTAGACTATTCGACGGCTTTGCCAGCTTCTCCCGGGATGCCTTTGGTGTATCCCGGGAGAAGTTTTCGTATGGGGCGGGAGAGGCAGAAACACCATGCATTCGCCGATACGGGAAATGCGGTGCCTTGCCCGGGGGTACCCTATGGCATGGCGGTGGCTGTTCCGGGCAACGGCAAGGGGTCTAAGTCTCCTCCCACATACGGAGTATTCTTATGGGATTTGAGATCCTTTTGAGAATGCTCTGTTTTTTCATGCCTGTTTCTTCAAGTTCGATGCCTGCGGTGTCATCAGGCGCGGTGGACGGAAAATCCGGCGGGGAGGATCGGCCGGGCGGTCCCGGACGCGGGAGAGAATATGGCTGCGGCGTTTTTTGCTTGGTTTCGTGGGGCGCCCGGTCTCGGTGCCTGAGGTTTTGTCCCTCGCTTCTTCCTCTTCGCTGTCCGGGATGCGTTGCGGCTCTGCAGAGAAAACGTCTCGACAGCGCTGCCTTTTTTGTTGACCGACGGACAAAAATGTGGTAGAATAAAGAAAAATACATACTTGACACGAAAATACGGTTTTGAAAAGTTGTATGCTGAGTAGATATCCCGCTGTTGCGGGTGAGGGAATCCGGTTTGAATCCGGAACAACCGCCATTACTGTATTTGACCGTAGGGAGCGCATAACCATTGAAAGACCGGGTGAATTTCGCTGATCCTTTGAGAAGGGTGCTCCCGTGCAGGGCTTTTCTGCCGTCATAAGTCAGGATCCCTGCCGTATTTTCGTAAAAAAAGGTTTCCATTGCTTTGGCGTGAAGGGTGCAGCCGATTGGTCAGGAGCCGTATGACGGTCTTGCTCCGGTGCGCTTTGGCGTTGATCCGGGCCTTTTTCGCCGTACCCTCCGACGGTCGCTGTACCCTTCCGAACCTTTCGGAAGGGTATTTTTGTTGGGGGTGATTTTTCTGGATCCGGAGGAAAAGCGGGATTACGCGGTGCAGCTGCTGCGAGCCAAGCAGGACGCTTTGGGGCGCAGACCGAAAAAGGAGGATTTCCCCGAGGCGGAGCGCTCCCGCATCAAGGCTTTTTTGGGTCCCTGGCCACGGGCGTTGGAGGCGGCGGGACTGAAAGAGCCGGGAATGTCGGCGAATCGCAGAAAAGTGACACACAAAAGAAAATCGCGAGAAAGGCAAGAGTGAACATGAAGAATAACTGGAAGAAGATTTTATCCGTATTTCTGGTCGTGGCAGCGATCGTGTCCCTGCTGTCGGTGGCAGCGCTGGCCGAGGATGGGGATATGACCCTCACCATATCCATGGAGGGGGCGACGCTGGGACAGGGCTTCTATGTGGAGCCGAAGCAGTATACCCTTTCCGAGATCAACAGCCTTTTGGCCGGGGAGGGCTACGGTCCGTATACCGGGGAGACCCTGACGGCAGGCATGGCGACGCTGGCGATGCTGCTGGATCAGGGGCTGGAATACACCAATACCGGCGCCTGGGAGGATACGGTGTACCTGTCCGGTGTCAAGGGAATCGACAAGGGCGAATTGCATATCCCCTCGATCATCAGCGAAAACGGCGGTCCTACCGACGAGGAAAACGACGGCAACGAGGATGAGTACCTGGGTGAATTCGATTATAGTCAGATGTCCGGATGGATGATCACTGTGGATCATCACATGATCGGCGTGGGCTGTGGGAATTACAATGCCGCCGAAGCCGAGGCGGAAGGGCATACCTTCGGGGACGGCTCGGTGATCCGCTGGCAATTCACCCTGTACGGCTATGGGCTGGATCTGGGCGTGGATAACGGCTGGGGCATGGGCGATCCCTATTACACCGCCGCGGATAAGGGGACACTCTATCGCAAGTATGCCCAGCTGAACGGCGACGGATTTTTCGCGGCTCATGCGCAGGCAAAAGCCGATGCCCTTGCGGTGATGGAGGATCTGACCGCCACACAGGAGCAGGTGGACGGCGCGCTGGCGGCGCTGGAAGCTGCCGCCGAAAAGCCGGAGAGGGCTCTCGATGCCGCCACGGTGCTGAATGAAACCATGGCGCAGCTGGCCTCTACCGTATCCGCTCCGTCCTTCGGCACGACAGCCGGAGAATGGTCGGTGCTCGCTCTGGCGCGGGGCGGATTCTACGACAAGAACAATGCCTATTTTACCGACTATTACGACCGCATTGTGCAAACCGTCAATGAAACGGCGGCATCCGTCAATCTGAACGGAGCGCTGCATAAGGTGAAATCCACCGAGAATTCCCGTCTGATCCTGGCGCTGTCGGCCATCGGCAAGGATGCGCGCAAGGTGGGGGATTGGAATCTGGTACAGGCGTACAGCGCCAACGGTTTTAACTGGATCAAAAAGCAGGGGATCAACGGCCCGGTCTTTGCGCTGATCGCGCTGGACAGCAAGCAGTATCCGACTGCCGATACCACCATCCGGAGCCAGTGCGTAGAATATATCCTTTCCAAGGAGCTGACCGGGGGCGGCTGGGCTCTCAGCGGCGCGGCGGCCGATCCCGACATGACGGCGATGGCGCTGCAGGCGCTGGCTCCGTACGTGTCCGATGCGACGGTCGCGGCGGCCTGCGAGCGGGCGTTCGGCGTGCTGTCCTCCATCCAGAAGGATACCGGCGGATACGCCTCATGGGGTTCGGTGAACTCGGAGAGCATCGCTCAGGTGGTGGTGGCTTGCACCGCCCACGGCATCGACCCCCATACCGACCCGCGCTTTGTCAAAAACGGGAGATCCGCCTTGGATGCGCTGCTCTCCTTCTATGTGAAAGAGGGCAAGGGCTTTGCCCATGTGCTGGATGGCAGCAACACGGCGGTAAACGGCATGGCCACCGATCAGGCGTGCTATGCGCTGGCTGCTTACAAGCGCTTTAAGGCCAATGAGAACCGTCTCTACGATATGACCGACGCCTTTGATCCGGCGGAGCCGCTGAAAGCGATCCTCGCTGCCCCGCAGAAGGTCGGCAGCACGAAGGGAACGAAATTCAAAGCCACCGTCAGCATCAATGCTTGGGATAACGAGGCGGGGTATAAGCTGCTGGATGCCGTGATGAGCATTCCCGACGGCGTGACCGTCACCGATGTGGTTCCGTCCGCCCGTCTGTCCGGCGGCACGCTCAGCTATCATCTGGAAAGCACCTCCGGCAAGCTGCGGATCGTCTATTTTGATGCGGCCGGGCTGACCTCCCTGACGGTGAGCGACGGAGACTATCCCGCGGAGCTGTTTTCGGTTTCTCTGGAGTTGGCGAAGGATCTGGAGCCGGCCAGCGAGCAGACGCTTTCGCTGGAGAGCCTGTCGCTGAAACTCACATCCGATTCGTCAGATGAGGCGGCCGTCTGCGCGGTGGATACGTCCGATGCAACGGTGCGGTTCGCCATCGTCCGGGGGATCTCCCTGACGGCTGTGTGTATGTATACCGGAGACGGGGTGGACTGGATCCCCGAAGACCGAAAAGCGGTGGCGCTGTTTGTTTCCGAATTGGCCGCGCCCTGCGGGCTTGCCTATACACCCGATGCCGGGGTGGAATTCTTCTTTAACCGGGCGCTGACCGACAAGAGCGGGCTGGTCACGTATGTGGCGGTCGTTCCGGCCGCTCTGCCCATGGAAGAGCTGGTGAAGCTGGAAAACTTCTCCTTTGCGGAGGGCACGGAATGCGGCAGCGTGCAGTTTGGTGATGTGAACGACGACGGCGTGCTCAATGCGCAGGACGCACTGAATACGGTGAACCTGTGGCTGCGGAGAGCGACGGGCGTATCCGACAAGCAGATCCTCTGTGCCAATGTCAATTCCGACAGCCGCATCAACACCTTTGATGCTCTGGGTATGGCGGAATCTTATGTGAACGGCACAGAGTTTGCGGTGATTCTCAAAACCGTGAATAAGATGAATCCCTGAGAGCGGACCGGAAAATGAGATAGAGGGCGGGATACGATGGACAAGGAAGCACGATCGAAACGGAAAAAATGGCTGTGGCCGGTGATCGGGATCGGGTCGGCGATATTGGCGGCGGTCATTCTGTGGCTGTGCCTGTGGCGTGGCGGCCTCGTATCCCCGTCCCCGACACTGAAGATCGAAAGTCCGCAGAAACGTGCCTTTGGGGACAGCGCCCCCTTCACGGTGGATGTGACCCTTTCCGCCCTGGGGGAGGCGCTGTATCCGGCGGCCAGTCTGTCGGTGGATTTTGACCGCTCCCGGCTGGAGTTTCTGGGGGTCGCAGAGGGGAATCTTCCGGTCACCGACGGCGCGTCCGGTGAAAAGCTGCCTGCATGGAGCGTGGATCCGGAGCAATGCAACAAGACCGGGATCATCCGCATCATGTATCTGGATATGACCGGCGGCAAGTATGCTTTTTCCAAAGAGCTGATCGACGGGACGGACAATGTGGTGCTGCGCCTGTCCTTCCGGCTGCGCGGCAGCGCCCGGCGGGGAGATGTGTACGAGCTGAATGTTGCCGATGCGGTGTTCGCCGCCAATGAAGAAGCGGAGAGCCTTGCCTCGATCCGGGGCACGCTGAAAACGGTGAACGGAAGAATCGCGGTGGAAAAATAAAGGAGCCGGAGAGGGGAGCATGAGCATGAAAAAACGGATCCGGTTGATGGCGTTATGGCTGATCCTGGTGCTGGGGCTGTGTGCGTGCCGGGGCATTCAGGATATGGATTTCAAGGGAACCATCGACATTCCCGCCGACGGGCTTGTTTCAACGGATGTATGGAAGAGCCTGAAGGACGACAACGGCGTCGCCACATTTGTGGGGGAATCCAACGGGTATCGGTATGAGTGGACGGTGTTCGGCAGCGATGTGTCCGATGTGTCCGCGTTGGATCTCCGGGCGGATATCACCCGGCTGGATGAGACCGCATTCACCGTCACGCTGTTTAACCGCGCGGCGACCTTTCCGGCGGTGCTGTCCGTGTATCAGAACAGCGTCTGGAGTGCGCCGAGCGCGGTCGTGTATCGGAATGGCGAGGCGGTGACGTCCGCCTCCATCACCGGCAGCAACGTGTCCATCGTCAATTTCAGCGTCCCCGATCTGTCGGGGGAATACACCGTCCGGGCGGACGTGCCGGAGGATACGAGCCGCTCCTCGGCGCCCGCACAGGAGTCGACCCCGGACAAGCCTGCGTCGGATGACCGGAAGTATTCCGCCGGGACGCAGACCGAGCGGGACAAGTATCAGACCGATCCGATCCCGGAGGGGAAGCCTCTGCCCGTGGAGCCGGAGGATCAGACGGTGGATACGGCCAAACGGCTCACCTGCACCTTTTCCATCGAGTGCACCACCATCTTCAATCACCTGTCCGATCTGGAATCGGGTAAGCTGGAGGTGCTGCCCAAGAACGGCATCATTTTGCCCCGGCAGACGGTGACGTTCTCCGAGGGGGAATCGGTGTACGATGTGCTGCAGCGGGTGTGCCGGGAGAACGGGATCCATCTGGAGGCCTCCTGGACACCGGTGTATAACAGCGCCTATGTGGAGGGGATACACAATCTGTATGAGTTTGACTGCGGTTCGCTGTCCGGCTGGATGTATCGGGTGAATGGCTGGTATCCGAATTACGGCTGTTCCCGGTATGGGCTGGCGCAGAACGACGTGGTGGAATGGCGGTATACCTGCGATCTGGGTAAGGATGTGGGGTGTGAGTGGCTTGCCGATGAAGCAAACGGATGAATTCGCCCGGTATCATCCGGTGGTGAATCTGCTGTATTTTGTGTTTGTGCTGGGCTTTTCCATGGTGCTGCGTCATCCTGTGTATCAGGGGATCTCTCTGCTTTGCGCTGTGACATACAGCCTCCGGTGCACCGGCAGGAGGGGGCTGCTGTTTTCACTGAAATACGCGCTGCCGCTGATATGTCTGACTGCCCTGATCAACCCCGCTTTCAACCACGAGGGGGTCACGATCCTCTGTTATCTGCCGCTGGGCAATCCGCTGACGCTGGAGAGCATTCTCTACGGAATCTCCGCCGGGGTCATGTTCGCTACGGTTCTTCTCTGGTTCACCGGTGTCAACCGGGTTTTCACTACGGACAAGTGCGTGTATCTGTTCGGGCGGGTGCTCCCGTCGCTGTCGCTGCTTCTGAGCATGACGCTGCGGTTCATTCCCCGGTTTCACCGGCAGATCGAAACGGTGAAGGAGACCCAGAAATGCCTCGGCGCCGATACGGAGAATGGCGCGCTCTTCGCCCGAATGAAGAATGCCCTGCGGGTGTTTTCCGTCGTGGTGACCTGGAGTCTGGAGAATTCCATCGAAACCGCCGACAGCATGAAAAGCCGCGGCTACGGGCTGGGGCGGCGGACGGCCTATTCCATCTATCGCTTTGAGGAACGGGACAAGGTCGTGCTCGGCACGATCCTGGCGCTGGGGATCCCGGTTTTGTGCGGCGCAATAGCCGGCGGGGCTGCCTTTCGGTTTTATCCCAGCGTCCGGATTGCCGCGTTTTCCCCGGTGAATTGTCTGCTGCAGGCGGCGTATTTTGCCCTGTGCAGCATTCCGGTGATGCTGAATTGGAAGGAGGATGCCGCATGGAATGCTATACGCTCCGGGACGTGAGCTTTTCCTATCCTGAATGTCGGGAAAAGGCGCTGGACGGTGTGGATTTGACCGTGCGGCAAGGGGACTTTTTGGTGCTGTTCGGCGCTTCCGGTTGTGGGAAATCCACCCTGCTGCGGCTGCTCAAAACCGCGCTGTCTCCCCATGGTACACAGACGGGTGAGATCGCGTTTTCCGGGCGGCCGCTGTCCGAAACGGACGTCCGCACACAGGCGCGGAGGATCGGATTTGTCAGCCAGTCCCCGGAGAATCAGATCGTCTGCGACAAGGTGTGGCATGAGCTGGCGTTCGGCGCGGAGAGTCTCGGCCTTTCGCAGACGCTCATCCGTGCCCGGGTGGCGGAAACGGCGGCGTTCTTCGGGATGGAGGAATGGTTCTATCGGGATGTGCGGGCGCTGTCCGGCGGACAGAAACAGCTGCTGACGCTGGCCGCTGTGATGGTGATGGATCCGGAGGTGCTGATTCTGGATGAGCCCACGTCCCAGCTGGACCCCATTGCCGCATCTGCATTTGTCGGTATGCTGGCCAAGCTGAATCGGGAGCTGGGCATCACCGTTATCCTCGCAGAGCACCGTCTGGAGGAGGTCATTCCGTACGCCACCGAGACGGCGGTCATGGAGCATGGCCGGATCCTTTGCCAGGGCGCGCCGGGAGAGATCGCCGGGGCGCTGCGGCACAGCGCGATGCTGGCGGCTCTGCCGGCCTCTATGCGGCTGTGGGCGGCGCTGGAGGAGGAGGGGGCGCCGTGCCCCACCTCGGTCAAGGCGGGCAAGGCATGGCTGGAGACCTATGCGCAGACCCATACTGCCAGGGTATACCGGCGGGAATCGCCGGAGTTCGGAGAGCCGGTTCTGACGGCCGACGAGATCTGGTTTCGGTATGAACGGGACGGTCAGGATGTGCTGAGGGGGCTTTCCCTTTCTCTCCGCCGCGGGGAGTGGCTGGCGCTGGTGGGCGGAAACGGCGCGGGCAAAAGCACAGCGCTGAAGGTGCTGTCCGGCATACGCGCCGCCCAGCGGGGAGACTGCGTCCGCGAAGGGAAGATCGGCGTGCTGCCGCAGGATCCTCAGGGACTGTTCGTGAAAAAAACGGTGGCGGAGGATCTGGAAACCGTATGGATCGACCGCAAGAGGAATGAGGAATGGGAGCGGCGTCTGCAAACCGTCTGCGCGCTATGCGGAATAGCGCATCTGTTGGAGCGCCATCCCTTTGACCTGTCCGGCGGCGAGATGCAGCGGGTGGCGCTGGCAAAGGTCTTGCTGGCGGAGCCGGATGTTTTGCTGCTGGACGAGCCGACTAAGGGGATGGACGCGGCGTTCAAGACGCAGTTTGCCGCGATCCTGTGCGATCTGCTGGGCCGGGGTTATGCGGTGCTGATGGTCAGCCACGATGTTGAGTTCTGCGCCGCCTATGCCGATACCGTCGGGGTATTCTTTGATGGGGCGGTTACGGCTGTCGGTACGCCCGCGGACATCTTCGCCCGCAATCATTTCTATACCACCGCGGTCAGCCGGATGGCGAAGAATGCGCTGCCGGCGGCGGTCACGGTCGGCGATGTGCTGACCGCTTTCGGAAAAGCGCCGGAGGCTGTGTCACCCCATCGCGCCGCACCGCCGTCCGCTGCGCCGGTGGCGCCGCTCCCAGATCAACCGGGAGCTAAAAAGTCTCTGTCTCTGCCTCGGAAAATACTGGCGGCCTTTTTTGCTCTGTGCAGTCTCGGCGTCTTTGTGTACGCCACGGCGGTAACGGACCTGACGAAAATTGTGACTTCCTCCGGCATCACCCGGGACGGATACACGCAGTTTATCGTGTATGGGGTGTTTCTGCTGTCGCTGTTGGGATTCATTCTGTCCACGGCACAAAAGAGCGATGGGAGCATAGCGGTGCAAACGCCCAAAGAGAAACGCAAGCTCTCGAAACGAACGGCGTTTGCCTGCGTGCTGATCCTGCTGGTGATCCCGCTGACCCTGTATATCGGGGTGTTTTATTTCGGGGACCGCAGCTACGGCGTGGTGTCGGTGCTGCTGTTGTTGTTCTGTATGCTGCCCTTCTTCATGATATTCGAGGGCAGAAAGCCCAAGCCCCGGGAGATCGTGGTTATGGCGGTGCTGTGCGGGCTGGGGGTGGCCGGTCGGGCGGCTTTCTTTATGCTGCCCCAGTTCAAGCCGGTCCTGGCGCTGACGATCCTCGCGGGTATCGCTTTCGGCGGGGAGGCGGGATTTATGGTGGGCGCGGTCACGATGCTGGTGTCCAATATGCTGTTCTCCCAGGGGCCGTGGACGCCGTGGCAGATGTTCGCCATGGGCATCATCGGGTTTCTGGCCGGAATCCTGTTCCGCAAAGGTCTGCTGCGCCGGACGCGGCTCTCCATTTGCATTTTCGGCGCGCTGAGCGCCGTGGTGATCTACGGCGGGATTATGAATCCGGCGTCGGTGCTGATCTTCACGCCGGCGTCCTTTGGGTGGAAAGCGGTCCTTTCCTCCTATCTGACGGGGTTCCCCATGGATCTGATCCATGCCGCCTCGACGGTGGTGTTTGCGGCTTTTCTCGCCGAACCGATGCTGGAAAAGCTCGACCGGATCAAAACGAAATACGGACTGGCCGAATAGAGAGAATACGAGCATTCCACCGGCAGAGCGACCGATGGAAAAACGGGGACGGAAATTTCCGTCCCCGTTTTTTGCTGCTTTCTTCCGCTTTCGCCCGGCTTCGACAGACAGCCGGAGAGGGAAACGCCTTCACTGGAAAAATATGGCAATGACCGCCTAATCGTCGTCCGGCTTGCCCATACTCTGGGTGTACCGCCCGTGTCCTCGGACGCGGGCAATTATACGCGGAGAGGACGGATTTTTGTGGATTTTGAGATTCGCTATTATACGGCGCACCGGGGTGTCCGGATGCAGGTGGAGCGGGATGAGCTGTCGGCATTTGTGATCCGCAGTAAGGCGGTCGATCGTATTGTCAACGATGTGATCGACCGCACCGGCGACGGAGCGGAGAGAAAGATTGCCTGATGCCGCATCCGGTCCGGTGGGATTCCGCCGGTCGTGCGTATGCAGTTTTTGTCAAAAGGGGCGAAGAGAACATGGGTTTTATCCGACACTGGTTGCAGCTGGGGGACAAAGAAGAGATTCTGCGGGACAGCCGGGGCAGACCGTTTGACAGCGACACTCCGTATACGCTGGCGGAGGATCGGCTGCACGGGGCGGAACAGGACACCGGCGTCTGCCTGATTGACGTGGCCTACATCCGCGTATCCACCGAACGGCAGGTGAGCGACGGCTACGGTCTGGTCACGCAGACGAAGGACATCGTGGATTGGTGCGAGCGGAATGCGGTGCGCAACTGCATCCTGATCCGGGAGGAGGGGTTCACCGGCACGGTGATGGATCGTCCTGCGCTGAATGCGTTTGTGGAGCGGGTTGGGCGCATCAACCGGGCCCAATACGATAAGGGCCGGGAATACCGCATCCGGCAGCTGATCGTCCCGCGCCTGGATCGTCTGGGACGTACCCTGTACGGCACCTTGCAGTTCATTCAGGATTATCTGATGACCAGAGACACGGCTAAGGCTTCCACCGTCAATACCAATCGGTACGCCATCGGCTTTGTCTCCTGCAAGGAGGCCATGCTGAATATCTCGGTGAACCAATACGGCGTGGTCGATCCCACCTCCATGATGATGCTGCAAATCTTCGCCTGCTTTGCCGAATTTGACCGCAACCAGATCGTCACCAAGCTGAAAGCCGGGCGGCAGGAGCACGTGGCCGCCGGGTATCCGCTGGGCGGCGGAAAGAAACCGTACGGGTACCGCTATGTGCAGGAGAACGGCATCGGGAACTACGTGACCGTGCCGGAGGAAAAGGCCCGGTTCCTGGAGGCGCGGCGATTGTTTGTGGAGGAGCATCTGTCGCCGGCGGAGATCGCGATGACGCTGGGATTTTCTACCGAGCAGCTGGTGATCAATATGCTGAAGCGCCGCACCTATCTCAACCGTCTGACCTTTAACGGCGCTGAATACGACGGCCGGTTTGAGGCGTTTATCACCGAGGAGCAGTGGCAGGAGCAGCAGGACGAATTCCAGCGGCGCGCCAAGGGACGCAGCAGCTCCGTGTATGTGTTGACCTCGCTGGTCTATTGCGGCAATTGCGGCGCGAAAATGCGCTATCAGAAGGACGCCAACGGCAAGCTGCGGCTGGTATGCTATTCGCAGGAGCGCTCTCCCTCCAAGCGGCATCTGGTGCGGGATATCCATTGTCCGAACCGGACGCGGTATAATGCGGGGGAGATCGAGCGGGCCGTGTTCGACGCGCTGTTCGCGCTGTCCTATCGGAACGAAGCCACCGTCAAAAAATCGGTGAGCCGTCTCGACCAGCTGCAGCAGATCGAGCAGGAGATCAAAAAGGAGCAGAGTGCGCTGGATCGACTGGTGCGGTTGCGGACGGAGGAGGATGTCACGCCGGAGATGGACGCCGCATACCGGCGGCGTATGCGGGAATGCGGCGAGCGCATCGCCGTACTGGAGCAGCAGAAGAAAAGCGCCCGCAGTCTGCAAAATCGGATGCGGAGATCCGACGGCGCTCGCAGGATGCTGGCCGATCTGCAGCAGACCTGGGAAGAGATGACCAACGTCGAAAAACGCACCGTGTGCCGGGAGCTGATCGAACGGGTCACGGTGACCGATACGGGGGACGGGACCGCCCCGCGGCTGGATATCGCCTTTGCTCCCTCGGTGCTCCCGGAAACGGAGACCGCCCCGGAGTGATCGCACCGTATCGGGTCTCCGGCGCGGCCGTAGAATCCTCACAAATAATGAACCCGCCCGGCTTCTGCGGATGCCGGACGGGTTCGTTTACTGTGGGATATGTACAGTCCGCGGAAAGATGTTCGACAACTCTATTTCATCGGAACGGCATAGGTGGAAAATCGCACGTCCAAGTCCAGGTTGAAATTGTCGATGGCTTTGATCAGTCCGATACAGCCTACCTGGAACAGATCGTCCGGATTCTCTCCGCGCCCGGCGAATCGCTGGATGACGCTGAGCACCAGCCGCAGATTGCCGTTGACCAGCTGATCGCGGGCGGTGGGGTCGCCGGCCCGCATCGCCCGCAGCAGCCGGATTTTGTCCGCCTCGCTGAGCACCTTCAGCGTGGAGGTGTTCACCCCGCAAATTTCTACCTTGTTGTACATATCCACCGCATCCTTTCTCACAGTCGTTGTTGGCCGACGCTTACGATTACAGTATGGGCACGGGAGCCGCCGCTGCAATCCGTTTTTTTCCGCATTCCGGGACGAGGGTCGTCCGTCCCGGCGAAAACTGTCGGAACGGCGACGGCGGCCGTCAAGACAAAAATGCATGGGAAAACCACTTGTCAATTGGCAAAATCTGCGGTATACTACTATGGGATACGGATGAAATTCCGCCGCGTGGGTATACTACCGTCACAGTACGGTATACGCGGAGGGATGCGCTGTGAAACAGGATAAGCCGGAGAAGAAGCCTGCGGGGACAGAACCGGATAAGGAGAATGAGGATGAGACCACCCGTCTGCAACGGCGGCTGCAGATGGTGGAGGATACCGGTTCGGTGACGACCGATAACGGCAGCCACCGGATCCACTGTATGACCATCGTGGGACAGATCGAGGGGCACTATGCCCTGCCCAGCGAAACAAAGGCCACAAAATATGAGCACATGATCCCCCAGCTGGTGGCGGTGGATGAGAGCCGGGAGATTGAGGGGTTGCTGGTGCTGCTCAATACCGTGGGGGGCGACGTGGAGGCCGGTCTGGCGCTGGCGGAGCTGATCGCCGGAATGAAGAAACCTACCGTGTCGCTGGTGCTGGGCGGCGGCCATTCCATCGGTGTGCCGCTGGCGGTGGCGGCGCGGCAGTCTTTTATCGTCCCCTCGGCCACAATGACCATTCATCCGGTGCGCATTAACGGGCTGGTGCTGGGGGTGCCCCAGGCATTTACGCATTTTCAGCGGATGCAGGAGCGGATCATCGACTTTGTGTGCCGCCATTCCCGTATGACACCCCAGCGGTTCTCCCAGCTGTGTATGAATACCGGAGAGATGGCGACGGATGTGGGCAGCGTGCTGGACGGCCAGGAGGCAGTGGACGAGGGACTGATCGACCGACTCGGTTCGCTCAAGGAGGCGCTGGCGGCGCTGTACGCCATGATCGAGCAGGAATAACGATACCGGCTGCCCCGTTCATCGGGGCGCGCCGGATACATAGGACAAGAATCAGACAAAGCGGAGGCGTTACATAGATGGCAACCAAAAAGACTACCCGTAAAACCGGCGGCGCCCGGCGAACTTCCTCCCGGGAGACGGCGGCGCAGCAGAGCGCCCGGCGGCAGGTGAAAGCGGTGATCCTGCTGGCGGTGGCGGTGCTGCTGTTCTGCATCGCTCTCATTCCCGGCGAGCACCTCTGGACGTGGATGCATAACTTTCTGCTGGGTCTGCTCAGCTTCAGCGCCTATGTGCTGCCGCTGGTGCTGGCGTTTGTGGCGGTGATGCTGGCGCTGGAGAAGGACCAGAGCAGCGTCAGCGCCCGCATCTGGGAGAGCGCCGCTTTTGTGGTGATGCTCAACAGCGTGATCTACACGTTTTCGGCGGACCCGGCGGAGCAGAACTATTTCGGAGCCATCGCCGAAGCCTATCGGCAGGGCGGCACTCACCGGGGCGGCGGCGTGCTGGGGGTGCTGCTGGGGTATCCCGCGGAGTACCTGTTTGGCGATACCGGGGCGAAGATCCTCATCATTCTGCTGATGGTGGTGTTTTTCATGCTGGTGACGGGCACGACGATCATCGCGGTGCTCCGGACGCTGCGCAAGCCGGTGGATAAGACCCGGGAGAGCATCGAGCAGGCGATCCAGTATACGGCCGAGCGACGGGAAGCCGCCGAAAAGCGCAAGCCTGCCATCGACATTGATCTGGGTGAGGGATATACGCGGGGCGGCAAAAAGAAAGAGAAAATTTCGCCTGCGCCCGAGGAGGCGGAGACGCTCCCGGAGCCGGACAGCGTTCCGGCGGATCCCGGCAGCACCGCCGAGCGGGAAGCGCTGCAGGCAGCGGCAGCTGCCATGAATGAGGATGAGCCTGTAACGGCGCCGGTCAAAGCGCCGGAGAAAGAGCCCGCGCCCGCCGCCGATGAAACGAACGGGGACGGGACGGAGGAGACCGGCGAGTTTGAAGTGCCCCGGGAGACGGAGGACGCGGGGGCGGCCTATCGGTTCCCGCCGCTGTCGCTGCTGGAGGATGTGAAGGTGACGGCGGAGGGCACCTCCGATGCGGAGCTGCGTGCCCGGGGACAGCTGCTGGTGAGCACCCTCAAGGATTTCGGCATCAGCACCCGGCTGAGCGATATCACCAGCGGTCCGGCGGTGACCCGGTATGAGCTGGAGCCCAGCGCCGGGGTGAAGATCAGCCGTATTACGGGGCTGGCGGACGATATTGCGCTGCGGCTGGCGACCACCGGTGTGCGCATCGAGGCGCCGATCCCCAACAAAGCGGCGGTGGGCATCGAGGTGCCCAATAAGGCGCGCCGTGTGGTGGGTCTGCGCAGTCTGCTGGACACACCGGAATTCCGGAGCGCCAAGGGCAAGCTGTCGGTGGCGCTGGGACAGGATATCGAGGGCCATATCGTGCTGGCGGATCTGGCGAAGATGCCCCATCTGCTGATTGCCGGCACCACCGGCTCCGGTAAGTCGGTGTGCACCAATTCCATGATCCAGTCGGTGCTGTTTCGAGCCACGCCCGATGAGGTAAAGATGATCCTCATCGACCCTAAAAAGGTGGAATTTGACATCTATAACGGCATTCCGCACCTGCTGGTGCCGGTGGTGACCGATCCCCGCAAGGCGGCGGGCGCTCTCAGCTGGGCGGTGAACGAGATGCTCAAACGGTATCAGATGTTCGCGGATACCAAGGTGCGGGATATCAGCGGATATAATGAGCTGGCGCGGCATAAGGGCGAGTTTAAGCCCCTGCCGCTGATCCTCATTGTGATCGACGAGCTGGCGGACCTGATGATGGCTGCCGCCAATGAGGTGGAGGATTCCATCTGCCGTTTGGCGCAGATGGCTCGCGCCGCCGGGATGCATATGGTGATTGCCACCCAGCGTCCGTCGGTGGATGTGATCACCGGTCTGATCAAGGCGAATATTCCCTCCCGTCTGGCGCTGACCGTGGCCAGCGCGGTGGACAGCCGCACCATTCTGGACGCCGGCGGCGCGGAAAAGCTGCTGGGCTACGGCGATATGCTGTTCATGCCGGTGGGACAGTCGAAGCCGCTGCGGGTGCAGGGCTGTTTTGTGACGAATCAGGAGATCGAGCGGGTGATCGACTTCGTCAAGTCGGACGAGGACGAGCAGGTGTACGATGAGAGCGTGACGGCGGAGATCGACAAGCTGGCGGCGGCCGCCGGACGCGCGGCGTCCAAGGGCGAGACGGCGGACGGCGAGGAGGATGACGAGGCCGACCCGGCGCTGAACGATGCGATCAAGATCGCGGTGGAGGAGGGGCAGGTCTCCACCTCCATGATCCAGCGGAAGCTGCGCTTCGGCTATGCCCGCTCCGGCCGCATCATCGACCAGATGGAGCAGCGGGGCATCATCGGCCCCAGCGAGGGCAGCAAGCCCCGCAAGGTGCTCATCACCCGGCAGCAGTGGATCGAAATGTCCATGAACGGGGAGGCGGAGGAATGAGCGGAAAGCGCGCCGCCGGTCTGCCGTCGAAAAAGCGGGTATATCTGATTCTGCTGACGGTTCTATTGGTGTTTTCGCTGGTCATCGAGATCGGCTCCCGCATTCCCGGCTCCGGCATACCGGATTGGGATACACTGTTTGCCGGCTCCGGCTTCCGAGGGGCTTCGGCCACGCCGGGCGGGCAGCTGGAGGTTCATTTCATCGACGTGGGCAACGCCGACTGTATGCTGGTGCGGCAAGGCTCGGCGGCGCTGCTCATTGATGCCGGGGAGAAGGGGGATGCCGACACCATCCTCAATTATCTGCATCAGCAGGGGGTGGAGCGGCTGAATCTGGTGATCGCCACCCACCCTCATGCCGACCATATCGGCAGCATGGCGCGGGTGATCCGGGAGTTTCCCATCGACACGTTTCTGCTGGCCTATATGCCGAAATCCGCCACCCCCACCTCGGCGGTGTATCTGTCCATGCTGCAAGCATTGGACGAAAAGCAGGTTTCCGTCCGGCAGGCGCAGCCGGGGGATACGCTGGAGCTGGGCGAAGCGCGGGTGGAGATCCTGGCGCCGCTGGAACAGACGAGCGACCCGAACAATATGTCGGTGGTGACCCGTGTGACCTTCGGTCAGCGGCGGTTCCTCTTTATGGGGGATGCGGAAACACCGGTGGAGCAGGCGCTGCTGGAGCGGGGCACGGAGCTGAAAGCCGATGTGCTCAAGGCCGGACATCACGGCAGTAAGACCGCCACCTCGGCGGCGTTTCTCAAGCAGGTGGCGCCGACGTATGCGGTGCTGACCTGCGGCGAGGGCAACAGCTACGGCCATCCCCATAAGGAAACCCTGCAATTGCTGGAAAGCTCCAAGGTGCACATATACCGCAGCGATATACACGGGCATATTGTATTTACCACCGATGGGAAAGAGCTGTCGGTTACGACCCAAAAGGAGGCGGCGTAGATGCTGTACAGTCTGGATCGGTTTGAGGGCGATTGGGCGGTGCTGGTGGACGAGGACGGCGAGAGTCGCGACGTGCCCCGCACCCAGCTGCCGCCGGAGGCCGAAGAGGGGGATATGTTGCGGGAGCGGAACGGGGGTTTTATCCCCGATGAGGATGCGACCGCCGCCCGTCGGGCGGAGATTCTGCGGTTACAGGAAAAGCTGCTGGGTAACGGCGGACAATAGAGAAACCGATGGATCGGGGGCGTTCTGCCGCTGCTGGCGGAACGCTCCTTTTCTATGCCTACGCCGTCCGAAAAAAGGTTAAAATATTGTAACATCTCGCAGTTTTCGGGGCATTTTTCTTGACACTGTACGCAAAAACTGGTAAAATACAGGGTAACTAAATTGGGTGGGTATGTCCTTATCCGCCCAGAATTGAGGAGATGATTTCCGTGATACGCAGCATGACCGGTTTTGGCCGGGCGCAGGATACGGTGGGCAACTTCTCCATACTGGTGGAGGTCAAGTCGGTCAACCATCGGTTTTTCGAGTTTTCCTGCCGGGTGCCGCGGGCTTACGGCTTCTTGGAAGAAAAGCTGCGCACTTTTGTGCAGCAGCGGGTCGGCCGGGGCAAGGTGGATATGTTCGTGCAGATCGAGGCGTTGTCCACCGAGGGCAGTCGGGTGGCGATCAACCACGAGCTGGCGACCGGCTATGTGCAGGCGTTGCGGGAGCTGACCGATCATTACGGGATCCGGGAGGATCTGTCGGCGGTCTCCCTGTCCCGGTATCCGGATATTCTCACCGTCTGTCAGGCGGCGGTGGACGAGACGGCGGTGTTCGCCGCCGTGCAGCCGGTGGCGGAGCAGGCGCTGGCAAAGTTTGTGGCCATGCGGGAGCGGGAGGGCGCCCGTCTGCGGGACGATGTGCTGGCCCGCAGCCGCACCATCCGGGAGGCGGTCGGCCGGGTGGAGGAGCGTTCTCCGCAGACCGTACGGGAGCGTAAGGAGAAGATGGAGGCCCGCATCCGGGAACTGCTGGATGGGGTGCCGCTGGATGAGAGCCGGCTGCTCACCGAGGTGGCTGTCTATGCCGATAAGGTGGCGGTGGACGAGGAGACGGTGCGCCTGCGCAGCCATCTGGAGCAGCTGGACAGTCTGGTGAACGGCGACGGGGCCGTGGGACGTAAGCTGGATTTTCTGGTGCAGGAGATCAACCGGGAGGCCAACACCATCGGGTCGAAGTGCAGCGATCTGGAGCTGACCCGCATCGTATTGGATGTGAAAGCGGAGATCGAGAAGATCCGGGAGCAGATACAGAATATCGAATAGTCCGACGCCCCGGGCTGTCTGTTCGAGTATAGCCGCGGTGCGGCAATCAGACCCGGGGCATGGTGCCGTTGCAGAGTTTTTAGTGTACAGCACAGAAAGCGGAGGCGCAGCAAGTATGAAGCTCATCAACATCGGCTTTGGCAATATGGTGGCGGCGGGACGCTTGGTGGCGATCGTCAGCCCGGAATCCGCCCCCATCAAGCGCATTATACAGGAGGCCAAGGAGCGCGGCACGCTCATTGACGCCACCTATGGGCGGCGTACGCGGGCGGTGCTGATCACCGACAGCGACCATGTGATTCTGTCGGCGGTGCAGCCGGAGACGGTGGCGAACCGCCTGGACGATACAGAGGAGGAAGACGATGAACACGACACCTGAGGGGATGCTGATTGTCCTGTCCGGGCCGTCCGGCTCCGGAAAGGGCACGATCATCAAATCGCTGCTGTCCATGCGGGAGGACACGGTGCTGTCCATTTCCATGACCACCCGGGCGCCCCGTCCGGGGGAGCAGGATGGGGTGCATTATTTCTTTCGCACCCGGGAGGAATTCGAGGATACCATCCGCAAGGACGGATTCCTGGAATATGCCGAGTATAACGGCGAATACTACGGCACACCGGAGGCGCCCATCCGCCGCTGGCTCAATGAGGGGAAAAACGTCATTCTGGAGATCGAGGTGCAGGGTGCGGAGAAGGTGATGAATCACCGCTCCGATCTGGTGTCCATCTTCATTACGATCCCCTCTTTTGAGGAGCTGGAACGTCGGCTGCGGGATCGCGCCACCGAGACGGAGGAGAAGATCCGTCGTCGGATGGCGACGGCGCAGATGGAGCTGAGCCGGGCATTCCGGTATCAGTATGTGGTACTCAACGATGAGGTGGAGAAAGCGGTTGCCCGCATCAACACCATCATTGATGCTGAGTCCATGCGCTATCAGCGTATGGAAAATACAATTTTGGAGGTTTTGAACGATGTTAGCACCCAGTGATATTGAAGAATTGAAAGGCGATAACAGCCGCTACGCGGTGGTGGTGGGCGTGGCGAAGCGCGCCCGTCAGATCGCCGAGGACGCCATCGAGAATCACGAGATCATTATCGAAAAGCCGGTCAGCCTGGCCATCAAGGATTTCAAGGACGGCGACTGCTCGCTGATCGTGTCGGATAACGACGACTGATCGACCGGCGCTGTCTGTCGGGATCGGCCATGCGCCGCTGAAACCGGGTATCGGCAGGAATGGGAAAGGAGGAAATCGTATGTCCCGCCCGTCTGTGGTGAAGATCGCCGTGGAGCAGGCATCCTTTTCCTACGATAAGCCCTATTCCTACCGCTGGCCGGCCGAGCTGGGCGAGCCGCAGCCCGGGCTGCGGGTGGTGGTTCCTTTCGGCGGCGGCAACCGGCGGCGGCAGGGGCTGCTGCTGGGCCTGGATACGGATACCGATCCCGCCCGCTGTAAGCCGGTGCTGTCCCGCACGGACGAGACGCCGCTGCTTTCCGAAGAAATGGTGGCGTTGGCGCAGTTCCTGCAGGAGCGCACCTTTTGCCCGCTGTTTGACGCGGTGCGGGCGATGCTGCCCACGGGGTTGTATATGCAGCTGCGCCCGGTGCTGCACCCGGCTGTGGATGTGCCCCCGGAGACGCTGGAGACCCTCACCCCGAACGAGCGGCAGCTGCTGGCGTTTGTCTCCCGCTGCCCCGGCGGGGCGGATCAGGAGACGCTGCTTAAGCGGCTGGGTATGGCGGAGGACGCTCCGGCGCTGCGCCACCTGCTGGAGCTGGGGGTGCTGCTCCGCTCGGAGGATGTTTCTCAGAAGTGGGGGGACGCCACTCTGCGGATGGTGCGGCTGTGTCCGCCGGCGGAGGGGGAGGCCCCGAAGCTGACGGATAAGCAGCAGGCGGTATACCGTCTGTTACAGGATGCAGGCGCGGCCTCGGTCAAAGAGGTGTGTTATTTCGCCGGGGTGACGGCGGCAGTGGTGCGCACGCTGGAGAAAAAGGGGCTGGTACAGGTCTACGACGCCGAAGTGCTGCGCAGTCCCTACGCTCATGCCGATACGCCCCCTGCGGCGAAGCCCTATGCGCTGAATGCGGAGCAGCAGCAGGCGCTGGATCGCCTGACGGCGTTGTATTCTCAGCCTGCGGCAGCGGCGGCGCTGCTGCACGGAGTGACCGGCAGCGGCAAGACCGCTGTCTATATGAATTTGATCGACCGGGTGCTGGCGGATGGCAAGCAGGTCATCGTGCTGGTGCCGGAGATTTCCCTGACCCCCCAAACCATGGCGCTGTTCCTGGAAAAATACGGGAAACAGGTGGCGGTGCTGCATAGCGGCCTGGCCATCGGGGAACGTATGGATGAATGGAAACGGGTGCGCCGGGGGGAGGCGCGGATCGTGGTGGGCACCCGCTCGGCGGTGTTTGCTCCCTGCGAGGAGCTGGGGCTGATGATTTTGGACGAGGAGCAGGAGCATACCTATAAGTCCGAATCCACCCCCCGGTATCACGCCCGGGATGTGGCGCGGTTCCGTTGCGCGCGGCATAATGCACTGCTGCTGCTCAGCTCCGCCACCCCCAGTGTGGAGAGCTATCATGCCGCTTTATCCGGACGGTATGCGCTGGTGGAGCTGACGAAACGGTTCGGCGATACCGAGCTGCCGGCGGTGACGGTGGCGGATCGGCGGCAGGAGCCGGACAGCGAGACCGCTATCGGCGCCACGCTGGAGCAGGCGATGCGGGAATGTCTCGATGCCGGACAGCAGGTGATTTTGCTGCTGAACCGCCGAGGGTTCCACACCCATATTTCCTGCCGTTCCTGCGGACAGACCGTGACCTGTCCCGCCTGCAGCATTTCCATGACCTATCATAAAGCCAACCGGCGGCTCATGTGCCACTATTGCGGCCACAGCCAGCCGCCGCCCACCGTCTGCCCGACCTGCGGTTCGGATAAGCTGCGGTATTCCGGTCAGGGTACGCAGCTGGTGGAGGAACAGCTGGAGGAGCTGTTTCCCGGCGTGCTGGTGCTGCGGATGGATACGGACACCACCATGTCCCGTCTGGCGTATGAAAACCATTTCCGGGATTTTGCCGCCGGAAAGTACCGCATCATGATCGGCACGCAGATGGTGGCCAAGGGCCTGGATTTCCCGCAGGTGGGGCTGGTCGGCGTGCTGTCGGCGGATCAATCCCTGTATGGGGAGGATTACCGCTGCTATGAGACTACCTTTTCGCTGCTCACCCAGGTGATCGGCCGCGCCGGCCGCCGGGGGCAGCAGGGACAGGCGGTGATCCAGACCTTTACTCCGGATAACCCGGTGATCGAGCTGGCATCCGCTCAGGATTATAAGAGCTTCTATGAGCTGGAGATTGCTTCCCGCCGGATACTGCATTATCCGCCCTTTGCCGATCTGTTTCTGTTCGGCTTTACCGGATCGCAGGAGGGGGAGGTACGGCAGGCGTCCCGCCGGATGTTGGAGCGGCTGCGGGCCGCCGCCACCGGCGCATATGCCGACCTGCCGATGATCGCTCTGGATCCCACCCCGGCCACGGTGCTGCGGGTGGCCGGAAAATTTCGGTATAAGCTCATCGTGAAGGCGCGCAATACCGCCGCCATGCGCCGCATGGTGCGGGAGGCGATGCACGCGTTTCTGGCCGATCCGGTCAATCGTCGGATCAGCCTCTATGTGGATATCAACCCGGCGTCCATGCTGTGACGCACAGAAAGGAGAATGGGCCGCATGGCAATTCGTAAAATTCTCACCGATCAGGATCCGATCCTTCATAAAGTCTGCAAGCCGGTGGAGGTCTTTGACGAGCGGCTGTGGCAGCTCCTCGACGATATGGCGGACACCCTGCATAAAGCGGATGGCGTCGGGCTGGCCGCTCCCCAGGTGGGTGTGATCCGGCGGCTGTTCATCATGGATGTGGGCGACGGGATCCGGGAATGCATCAATCCCACCATTCTGGAAGAAAAGGGTACCCAGGAATGCGTGGAGGGCTGCCTGTCCAGCCCCGGCGAATACGGCATCATCCATCGCCCGAAAAAGGTGAAGCTGCAGGCCCAGAACCGTCACGGCAAATTCTTCATTGTGACACTGGAGGATCTGGCGGCCCAGTGCGCCAGCCATGAGAACGACCATTTGAACGGAATATTGTTCAAATCCAAGGTGGACCGGATGCTGGACCCGGAGGAACTGAAGGGCGACTGACGAAAGGAGGGGCGGCGAATGAAGCTGATATTTATGGGTACGCCGGATTTTGCCGTACCCAGTCTGGAACGTCTGCTGGCGGACGGCCATGAGGTGCTGCTGGCGGTGACCCAGCCGGATAAGCCGGTGGGGCGCAAGCAGGTGCTGACCCCGCCGCCGGTGAAGGTATGCGCCGAAAGCCACGGCATCCCGGTGTATCAGCCCGTCTCTATGAAGCGGGAGGAGACCTGGGCGTATCTTTCCGGATTTCCTGCCGATGCGATGATTGTGGTGGCGTATGGAAAAATCTTGCCCGCCGCCGTGCTGCATATGACCCCGCTGGGCTGCATCAATGTCCACGGGTCGCTGCTGCCCCGCTATCGGGGGGCGGCGCCGGTGCAGTGGGCGATCCTCAATGGGGATGCCGAGACCGGCGTGACCACCATGCAGCTGGATGAGGGGGTGGACACCGGCGATATTCTGCTGATGTCTCGGTTTCCGCTGGACGATACCGTCACCGGCGGCGAGCTGTTCGACCGGCTGGCGCAGGAGGGTGCGGAGCTGCTCAGCCGCACTCTGACCGGGTTGGCGGATGGCACGGTACAGCCCCGCAAACAGCCCGCCGAGGGAGCCTGCTATGCTTCCATGCTGAATAAATCCATGTCCCCGCTGGATTGGTCCAAGCCCGCCCGGGCGCTGCATAATCAGGTGCGGGCCATGAATCCCTGGCCGGTGGCCTCCACCGTGTATGAGGGGAAAGTGCTGAAGATTCATGTGTCCCGGGTGGCGGATGACGCTGCCGGACAACCGGGCGCCGTGTTGTCGTTGTCGCCGCTGGTGGTTGCCTGCGGCGCGGGGACGGCGCTGGAGCTGCAGGAGGTGCAGTATGAGGGCGCCCGCCGAATGGCTGCCGCCGATTTTCTGCGGGGACATCCGCTGCAGGTGGGCGACCGTCTGGGCGTGTGATGGCCGGAAGTATGTGACTGTCAGAAAGGAGATACCTTATGCCGTTCTTTTATATGGACTATTGGTATTTAGTGCTGGTGGTGCCGGCACTGCTGATTTCCGCTTGGGCACAGATCCGGGTGAAGTCGGTGTTTGCCCGGTACAGCCGTCGCCCGGTGGCCTGCGGCATGACCGGTCGGCAGGCGAGTCTCTATATTCAGCAGCAGAATGGGATTTCCACCGCCATGGTGCCGGTGTCCGGTTCCATGACGGATTACTATAACCCGAAGGACAACAGCATCCACCTGTCTCAGACCGTCTGCGATCAGGCGACGGTGGCGGCGGTGGGTGTGGCGGCCCACGAAACCGGCCACGCCCTGCAATATGCCACCGACTATGGCCCCGTCAAGCTGCGCATGGGCATGGTGCCGGTGACGAATTTTGCGTCGGGGCTGTCTCCGGTGCTGGTGGTGCTGGGGCTTGTGATGGGGTATGATCCCCTGGCCTGGGCCGGCGTGATCCTGTTCAGTGTGGCGCTGCTGTTTCAGCTGGTGACATTGCCGGTGGAATTTAATGCCAGCGCCCGGGCGGTGCGGGCGCTGGAGAGCAGCGGCCGGTTCACCGCCGACGAGTTGACCGGGGTCAAGCGGGTGCTGTCGGCGGCGGCGCTGACCTATGTGGCGGCCACCTTTGTATCGTTGATGAGCCTGCTGCGGCTGATTTTGATCGTCGGCGGCAATTCCCGGCGGAGGAATGACTGATGTCTGTCCGACGGGCGGCAGTGGAGGCACTGCTGCAGATCGAGCAGTCCGGCGGCTATTCCAACATTGTGTTGGAGGAGCGGCTGTCCCATACCGACCTGCCCGCGGCAGACCGCGGGTTGTTGACCCGGCTGGTGTATGGCGTGGTGGAGCGCCGTCTGACGCTGGATTATTGTCTCAATCGGGTGTCCTCCACCCCGGTCCGGCAAATGGAGCCGGCGGTGCGGGAAACCCTGCGGGTAGGCGCTTACCAGCTTCTGTATATGTCCCGCATCCCCGCCTATGCCGTGGTGGACGAGGCGGTGGAGCAGGTGCCGCCCCGGCTGCGGGGATATGTCAACGGAGTGCTGCGGGGTGTGCAGCGACAGGGGCAGGCGCTGCTCGATGCGCTGCCCGATACCGATAAGGGGCTGGAGCAGCGGTATTCCTGCCCCCGCGTATGGATTCGCAGCTGGCGGGATGCCTACGGTGACGGGATGACCCGGCGGATGCTGGAGATGCTGAATGAAGCCCCTCCCGCCTATATCCGCATTTGTACGCAGAAAACCACCCCCGCGGCCTTTCGGGCGCGGCTGGATGAGGCGGGAATTGCCTATACCGCTGTGCCGGGTTTGCCGGCGGCGCTGCGGCTGGAGAGCGGTCAGGCATTGACGGCTCTGCCGGAATCGGCGCAGGAATCATTCTATTTTCAGGATCTGGCTTCCCAGTGGTGCTGTCGGGCATTGGTGGCCCGGCCGGGAGAACTGGTGGCGGATGTATGCGCCGCTCCGGGCGGCAAGAGCTTTACGGTGGCGCAGGATATGCAGAATACCGGCCGTGTGGTCGCCGGGGATCTGTATCCGCAGAAATGCGCCGTGATCCGTCGCCGAGCGGCGGCGTTAGGGCTGACTGCCGTGGAGACGGTGCAACGGGATGCGGCTGCCGACCCGCCGCCGGAATGGCTGGGTCGGTTCGATCGGGTTCTGTGCGACGTGCCCTGCTCCGGTTTGGGCGTGGTGCGGCGCAAACCGGAGATCCGCTATAAACAGCCGGAGGATTTCGCTGAGCTGCCGGACCTGCAGCTGCGCATTCTGCGGCAGGCGGCGCGGCTGGTGCGCCCCGGCGGAGTGCTGCAATATTCGACCTGCACCCTCCGCCCGGAGGAGAACCAACAGGTGGCGGATGCATTTTTGGCGGCGGAGCCGGACTTTCTCCCCCGGACGCTGCCGCTGGCGGAATGCTTTGCGGCGGCCGGACTGCCGCCCTCCTATCAGTTCACGTTTCTGCCGCCGGTGCAGGATACGGATGGGTTTTACATAGCAGGATTTTTCAGAAAGCCGGAGTAGACGATGGGATCCGGGCACAATGGTTTTTGACTGTCAGGGCGAGACGGTTTTTTCGTATGGCAGATCGAAGAACGCAGCAACACTGCCGTATGGGCGTTGTCGCTTGACAGAGGGCGCACGCGGGCTTGCTCTTGTCCGGCGATGGTCATGATAAGACAAACAGCATGGGGGAATATTCCGTTTCCGGAACGGTCGTCCCCGAACCGTTTGTTTAAGAGTTGAGGTGACTACTTGGAGGTACAGGATCTGCGTTCAATGACGCAGGAGGAATTGACCGCACAGCTCAAAGCGATGGGCTGTCCCGGGTTTCGCGCCGGGCAGATCCGGGAATGGCTGGATCGGGGGGTCACGGATTTTGCGCAGATGACCAATCTGCCGAAGGAGCTGCGGCAAAAGCTGGCGGAGACCTACCGGGTGCCCGGTGTGACGATCCGCCGTAAGCTGGTGTCGGCGCTGGACGGCACGGTGAAATACCTGTTTGCACTGGATGACGGCGAAACGGTGGAATCGGTGCTGATGGAGTATAAGCACGGTTGGAGCCAGTGTCTGTCCACCCAGGTGGGTTGCAAGATGGGCTGTACCTTCTGTGCCACCGGCATGGGCGGGTTTGTCCGCAACCTGTCGGCAGCGGAGATGCTGGCGCAGATCGAAGCGGCACAGAGGGATGCCGGTGTGCGGGTATCCTCCGTCGTGCTCATGGGCATGGGGGAGCCGCTGGATAATTATGAGCAGGTGATACGGTTTCTGCGGATGCTGTCGGAGGACGGCGGCGTGCACATCGGGATGCGCCATATCTCTCTGTCCACCTGCGGTCTGGTTCCCGGGATCTACCGCCTGATGGAGGAGCAGATCCCGCTGACATTGTCGATATCGCTCCACGCTCCCAACGATGCGATCCGCTCCCGCACGATGCCGGTGAATCGGCGGTGGGGTGTGGATGAGCTGCTGGAGGCGTGCCGTCGGTATATAGAGGCTACCGGGCGGCGTGTGTCCTTTGAATACGCCATGATCGACGGGGTGAACGATTCCGATGCCTGTGCGGAGGAATTGGCCGACCGTCTGCGGGGAATGCTGTGTCATGTGAATCTGATCCCCGTCAATGCCGTAGCCGGAAAATCTCAGAAACGCAGCACCCAGCAGCGCATTCGCCGCTTCATGGATATTTTGGAGAAGCGGGGGATCAACGTGACGGTGCGGCGCACGCTGGGGGCGGATATCAATGCTTCCTGCGGACAGCTCCGCCGACAGGCGGATCAGCCCGCAGAGGGAGACACCAACGGAAAGGAGGCGTCACGATGCACGTGACCGGAAACACCCATATCGGGTATGTGCGCAGCAGTAATCAGGACGCGTTGGCCTATGGGACGCTGGGCGCGGATCGACAGTATGCGGTGGTGTGCGACGGCATGGGCGGCGCGGCCGGCGGCAATGTCGCCAGCCAGCTGGCGACACAGATCATCCGTGAACGCATCACAGAGCATCTGTCCTCGGGCGAAGCCCAGTGCTCCATGGAGCACCTGCTGGCTTCTGCGATGGCGGCGGCCAATCTGGAGGTCTATGACAAGGCCAAAGCTACTCCGGAGCTGGACGGGATGGGTACCACCGTGGTGGCGGTGGTGATGGATCGCCGCACGGCGTATATTTCCCATACCGGAGACAGTCGGGTATACCTGTGCCGGGACGGGGGGCTGACTCAGCTGACCCGGGATCATTCCGTGGTGCAGGGGCTGTTGGAAAGCGGCCAGATCACCGAGGAGCAGGCGCGGTCCCACCCTCGGCGGCATTTCATCACCCGTGCATTGGGCGTGGAGCCGGATGAACAGGGCGAGTATGATGAGCTGGAGCTGAGGGCGGGCGACCGGTTGGTGCTGTGCACCGATGGGCTGACCCGTGTGGTGGATGAGGCGCGAGCTGCGGCAATCATTGCGCAGCTGCCGCCGGATCAGGCGGTGGATGCCCTCATTCAGGCGGCTTTGGATGGCGGTGGCCCCGACAATATCACAGTGGTCATCATGGAATTGGACTGAGATACTTACAGAAAGATGAGGATATAACGGTATGGATAAGTATTTGGGAAAACGACTGGACGGGCGCTATGAGATACGGGAGCTGATCGGTGTAGGCGGTATGGCGTATGTGTATAAGGCCTACGATTGCGTGGACGATCGCACGGTAGCGGTGAAAATTCTGCGGGATGAGTTTTTATCCAATGAGGAATTCGTGCGCCGTTTCCGCAATGAATCCAAGGCGATTGCCATTCTCAATCATCCGAATATTGTCAAGGTGCTGGACGTGGGTTTCGGCGAGAATCTGCAATACATCGTCATGGAGTATATTGACGGGATCACTCTGAAGGAGTATCTCGATCAGCGCAAGGATATCCGCTGGAAAGAGGCGGTGCATTTCACCGTGCAGATCCTGCGGGCATTGCAGCACGCCCACGATAAGGGCATCGTGCATCGGGATATCAAACCCCAGAATATCATGCTGCTGTCCGACGGCACCATCAAGGTGACGGATTTCGGCATTGCCCGGCTGTCCCGGAACGAGCTGCGGGCAACCACCAATGAGGAAAAGGCCATCGGCTCGGTGCATTATATCAGCCCGGAGCAGGCGCGGGGCGAGATCACCGATGAAAAGGCGGATATCTATTCGGTGGGCGTGGTGCTGTATGAAATGCTCACCGGGCGACTGCCCTTCGATGGGGATAACGCCGTGTCGGTGGCGATCATGCAGATGCAGGATGAGCCGGTGCAGCCCCATGTGCTGAACCCGGACATTCCGGAGGGGCTGGAGCAGATCACCATGAAGGCCATGGAGAAGGATCCCGCCAAACGGTATCAGTCGGCGGCGGAGATGCTCAGCGATATTGATGAGTTCAAGCGGAATCCCTCCATCAAGTTTGAGTATACCTATTTCGTGGACGAGACGCCCACCCGGTTTGTGGACGCCATCACCCGCGTGCGGGGCGAATCGGCGGCGGATGAGGATGCCGCTCCTGCTAATGGAAAGAAAAAGCTCTCCACGGTGGCGATTCTGGCCGGTGTGGCGGCGGCGGTCATTGTGGTCTGCGGGATCGGTGTGCTGCTGTTTCTCAATGTGTTCGGCGGCGGCGGAAAGGCTAATATCACCGTCGATAACTTCGTAGGATTGAAGTATCCCGATGAGGTGCTGTCCAATGTGCAGGACGCCGCCTCCAAGTATACCATTAAGACCGAAATGGGCTATAATGCCGAGCAGCCGGAGAACTATGTATTCAAGCAGGATCCGGCGCCGGGCAGCTCCATTAAGATGAAGGGCACGGTGACGCTGTATATCAGCCGCGGTTCCCGGCTGGAGGAGGTACCCACCATGACCCCCGGTGAGACCTCGGCCATGGTGCGCTCCCGTCTGACGGCGGCCGGTTTCACGGTCAAGGAGCTGACCGAGAGCAGCTCGGATTATCGGGTCGGCACGGTGATCCGGTTGGATCCGGAGCCGGGCACCAGAGCGCAGTATGGCTCGGAGATCACCATGTATATCAGCTCCGGCGAGGCGGAGGCCGAACCGATTGATATGCCCAATGTGAAAGGTATGTCTGTTCTGGACGGCGTTGAAAAGCTGGTTGGCGCCGGCTTTGTCAAGGCGAATATCAAGACCACCTATGTGAATCAGGGCGGTGTAAAGGATACCATCATCGACGTGTCGCCTGACAGCTCCAAGCAGCAAAAGCCGGATGTGGCCATCGAGCTGACCGTCACCAGCGGGTATTCCGATGCGACGGTGGAACTCGATCTGCCGAATACCGGCACGACGGTGGATCTGCAATTCTATGTAGACGGCGCACAGAATGAGGCGCTGACGAAGAAGTACTCCAAGATCGTTCCCAAGGATATCGGGAAGCTGACCTTTAAGGTGAGCGAGCAGAAGGCCTCCTATCTGGTGCGGGTGAAGATCTCCATCAGCGGCAAGAATGATTTCAAGGAGCTGGCGGAGTTCACCGTGGATGGGCTGAAGGGCACGTCCGTGCTGACGGCGAGCCATCCTTTCGTGGAAAAGGACACTTCCGATACCTCCAAGCCGGATTCTTCCAAGACGAGCGACGATTGATGGAGATGAGTGAGAACGCGACCCGCACCGGGCTGGTTCTACGCTGCGTCAGCGGATTCTACTATGTGGAGATCGGCGATACGGTGGTGACCTGCCGGGCGCGGGGCTCTTTCCGGCGGCAGGGGCTGATCCCGGTTGCCGGCGACCGGGTGACAGTGTCGGTGCGCGCCGAGGAGGACGGCACGGTGGAATCCGTGCTGCCTCGGAAAAACTGTCTCGTGCGGCCGCCGGTGGCCAATGTGGATGTGCTGGTGATGGTGGCTTCCGTGCGCGAGCCGGAGACCAATACACTGGTGCTGGATAAGATGATCGCCATCGCGGAAAAGCAGGATATCTGCCCGGTGGTGGTGATCAGCAAGACGGATCTGGCCGACCCGGCGGAGTTGGAGACGACCTATCGCAAGGCGGGGCTGGAATGCTTCAGCGTGTCGGTGCGGCAGCCCAGGACGCTGGAGCCGCTGCGCCGCCGTTTGGCGGGGCAGGTGAGTGTGTTCTCCGGCAATTCCGGAGTGGGGAAAAGCAGTATTCTCAATGGCTTGGAGCCGGGATTGGTGCTGGAGACCGGCGACATCAGCCGCAAGCTGGGACGGGGGCGGCATACCACCCGCACCGCCTCTCTGTATCGGTTGGCGGACGGCTATCTGGTGGATACACCCGGATTTTCTTCTCTGGACATGGAGCAGGTGGAGCCCATTCGCAAGGAAGAGCTGGCAGACTGTTTTCGAGAGTTCGCCCCCTATTTCGGGCGGTGCCGTTTCTCCGGCTGCGCTCACTATAAGGAGCCGGGCTGTGCCGTGCGGCAGGCGGTGGAGACAGGGGAGATCGCCCTCTCCCGCTATCAGAGCTATGTGACGCTGTATGAGGCGGTCAAGGATAAAAAGGAGTGGGAAATGCCGTGAGCCGGAGCAGTAAACGGTGTGTGGTTTTGGGCGCCGGACCGGTGGAGGACGCAGCGTGTCTGCGTCCTTTGCTACGTCCGGACGATTGTATACTGGCGGCGGATGCCGGCCTGCGCCTGGCGCAGCGGCTGGGGGTGCGCCCTTCTGCGGTGATCGCCGATTTTGATTCGGCTGACGCTTCTTCGGCGGTAGCCGCCGGGGATGCCGCCGGAATCGCGGCCGACTGTCCGGTGGTGCGCCTGCCGGTGCATAAGGACGATACCGACACAGCCGCGGCGGTGGCATATGGGTTGCGGCAGGGTTGCACGGATTTTCTGCTGTTGGGCGGTATCGGCGGCCGGCTGGATCACGAATACGCCAATTTGCTGCTGCTGGTGCAGCTGGCACGGCGGGGCTGCCGGGCGGTGCTGGCGGATGGGTGCAACCGTGTGGAGGCGGTGTGCCGCTCGCCGTTTGTGCCGCCGCCCATGCCCGGCTGGTCGCTGTCGCTCTTCGCTTTCGGCGGGGCGGTGGAGGGCCTGTCCATCCGCGGAGCGGAATATCCGTTGGAGCACTACCGCCTGCTGCCGGAGGACCCCCTGTGTGTCAGCAACACCGCCGGAGCAGGCTGCACCGTTTCGTTTGATTCCGGTACGCTGCTGGTCTACCGTTCCAGGGATGCCTGATACATTTGTTTTTGTCACCCTTTCCTGTGCGGCGCATACTCTGATAATAGACACAGGGAAGGGGGCGGACGGAATGCGGCGGAAACAATGTCGCTCCGGCGGTGCCGGAATCGGATTTGTGGCCTTCGGGGCGGGGCTGGTGGCGTGTACGCTTCTGCCCTCCAAGCTGCTGATGATCGTGCTGGGTGCAGCGTTGATCCTATGCGGCTTCACCTGTGGAAAACGATGATGGAGGCGGAGTGTATGCGCGTGGTGGTTGTGCGGAGTCCCAAGGCGTTTCGCGGTCTGTTGTGTAAGCTGTTCGGCATCCCGAAGATGCCACGGGAGCAATGAATACATAAGGGGATATCCCGGCGGTTTGATGTGGACCGCCGGGATATTTCTCTTTCACCGGCATAAATGTCCGCTCTGGGTCATATAGTGGTGTAGACAGAAAAGGAGTGGATGCAATGGACAACTTAATGCAGAAAAGAACCGTGCCGGTCACGCGGTCAGTGATGGATGCCCAGGAAGAATATGTGCTCAGCGGCGATTTTGTGCTGCCGGAATATTGTCCCGATGTGGCGGTGGTGCTGAAATGCGCCATCAGTCCGCGCATCCAGAGCCGGCAATGGAATGGGGGACAGCTGACGCTGGACGGCACGGCGGTGGTGCGGGTGCTGTATCTGGATGAGGAACGGCGCTGTGTGCGCGCGGCGGAGTTCAGCCAGCCGCTGTCCTGCACCTTACAAGGCGGCGGACAGCCGGAGGGGGCGCCGGTGCAGGTGACGCTGACCCCGGAATATGCCAATTGCCGCGCCACCGGCCCGCGGCGGCTGGAGGTACGGGGGGCTTTCCGGATTCACGCCGTTGCGGAAAGCACCGGCGAGGAAGAATTGATGGAGACGGCGGAGGGCGACGGACAGCTGTTTACCCGTCAGACACAGGCGACGGTGTGTTTCCCCCGCGCATCGGCGGAGAAACTCCTGACCGTTCAGGAGGTACTGGATTTTGATGCCGGACTGCCGGAGGCGGAGCAGCTTCTGTGGGGCGACTGCACGGCGGCGGTGCAGGAATGCAAGCTGCTCACCGGAAAGGCCATCGTCAAGGGGCAGCTGCACATCCATTGCCTGTATACGGAGAATGCGGCGGAGGGCACGGTGTATCCGCTGCATTTCACCGTGCCGTTCAGCCAGATTTTGGATCTGGACGGAGCGGAGGAGGGGATGCCGTGCGTGGCCGACGTATCCGTGCTGTCCGATACCATGCGGATCGTGCCGAATATCGACGGGAAAAACGCGGCGCTGGAGGTGATGGCAAAGCTGCTGGTGCAATGCCGCCTGTATGCTGCGGAAACCGTATCGCTGGTGCTGGACGCTTACCGCACCGATTGCCCGGTGGAGCTGGAGACCCGGGAGCTGGCGCTGCCGGATATAGCCGGCGTGCGCTACGATACCGCCACGGTGCAGCGCTCGATGGAGCTGCCGGCGGACGACCTGACCGAGATCCTGGATGTGTGGGTGCAGCCTTTGGGCTTATCCGGTGCCTGCGCGAACGGTACGGCGGTGCTGTCGGGGAAAATGACCGTATCCATGCTGGTGCGGGATCGGGACGGCGCGGTCGCCTACTATGAACGGCCGGAGGAGTTTCGGCTGGAATATCCTGCGCAGGGAACGGCGGTGCAGGCCGACTGCGCCGTGCTGGGGACGGAGTATTCCGTGGTGTCGGGCAAGTTGGAGCTGCGGATCCCGCTGGCAGTGATGGTGGTGGAACGCCAGCGGCAGGAATACCGGGTGGTGCAGCAGCTCCACGCCCAAACCGACCGGGCCTATTCGCCGGAGACGGCGGCCGTCAAGGTCTATTACGCCGAACCGGGCGAATCGGTATGGGATATTGCCCGGGAATGCCACACTTCACCGACCGGTATTTGTCAGGAGAACGGCGTGACTGAGGAGCCTCTGGCGAAACGCACGGTACTGATCGTACCGATGACCTGAGGAGTTCGGAACAGAACAAAAGAACGGCTCTGCACCCGTCTGGGTGCAGAGCCGTTTTCGGCGTGTGCCGCTCCGTGCCGTATCGTATGGAGCCGTTTTCGGCGGCTTTATAACGATATCTTCGGTGCAGCGCTGTCTCAGAATTTTCCGCCGCCGCCTCCAAAGGTGGAACCGGAGGTGGTGTGGGTGGAGCTGCCGGAGGAACTGTCGTTGTCCTTGGGGCGCGCCACCCGGGATACGGTGTTGTACAGGAACAGATCACCGGATTCTGTCAGCTGCATACTGCCTGGATTGATGTAGTTGTCGGCGGCCGCCTGATAGCGGACGGATTTCAGCTTGCTTTTCATCACGGCCACGGCGATGAGCGCGATCACGAATCCGATCAGCAGGCAGACGGGCAGATAGATCAGCGGCGGATAAAAGGTGTCTGCGCCGTCGCTGTACCCGTCGTCCGAATCCTGCTCCATGTAAAATTCGCATTTGTTGAGATAGGTGTCAAAAGCACCGGCAAAATCGTTGTCCGCCAGATCGCCGGATATGCTCTCACCCAGGGATTGGATCACAGAATCGGTGAAAATGGAGATGGCGCGCCCGTGGGTGGCGATATACCAGTCCCGGCTCTCCATGCAGACCACCAGCAGGGTCCCGTCCTGCTCGTCGCCCTGACCGAATGCAAAGTGCAAAAAGGTTCTGTCGGCAAACTCCTGCGGGCTGTAATCCCCCAGCGTGGGAGCGGTGACGATCACAAAATCCATTTGATACTGCTCGCTCAGTGCATCCAGCCGGGTCAGCAGTGATTCCCGGTCGCTCTCGGATAGACGGCCGTCCTCATCCATCAGACGGGCGCGCTCCCATTGATCCCATAGACTGTCCGCCAAAACGGAGAGGGTCATCCCGCAGAACAGAAAAACGGCCAGCAGAACGGCCAGCAGGCGATGCGTGTTGTTTTTCATTCGTTCCACCCCCTCACATACCCAACAGCCAGACGATCCACAGCAGGGCATAAGCGCCGAAGCCGCAGATGGCGGTCAGCAGCCAGCGCCATTTACGGGCGGCCGCTTTATCCACCGGCAGGTCGCCGACGAATTTCCCGGTCTGTCCGTTCATGGCGAACAGATATCGGTTGCCGTTCCAGGTGGTGGACAGCAGCCACACCGGGTACAGGGCATAATGGCTCTTGCCGTTCTTCAGCTGCACGCTGCTGGACTCTGTGGTGACGGAGGAATATCCCTGCACCGTGGCGGCGAAGGCTTCTTCGGTGGAGCGCTTGATGCGCTCGTTGGCGCGGTCGATGCTTTGCTCGGCGGTGACGTCGTATTTGTCCGCCAGGTATCCGGCCAGATATGCCGTCTGGAAATCCACCGCCTCCCGGATGTCAAAGGGCTCGATGGATTCCATCAGATCGTCGGGCATTTTCTCCGAGCCGTCCACCGGCACGTGATGGAAACCGATGCTGCCGGCGCGGTTGACGGAATAATAGCTGGTCTCGGTGTAGTCATAGTCGCTGTCGCTCCAGGTACGCACCGTGGTAGCACGGTAGCGGACCCGCGCGTCTGCCTCGGCGTCAAACAGCCAGAAGGGGACATACATCCCCTTGATCTCGTCGATGTGGTTCTGATCCTTGAAAACCTTGGGCAGCAGCCGTTTTCCCGACAGATGCTTGAGTAAGCCCGCCTTGGCCGCCGCTTTGTCCAACTTGAAGGGGATGACGAGCTCCGGCTTGAGCGCTCCGCTCAGCCGTCCCATCATCACCACCGGGTTTCCGCAATAGGGGCAGGCGGTGGCGGTGGTGGTCTCATCGGCGACGATCTCGCCGCCGCAGGATTGGCAGACATAGCTGAACAGGCCCTCTTCCTCGCCGGTCTGCCAGTCGCCGCTCGCGGCGGACTCCCAGTGAAGATCGTCCGGTTGATCCTGCTTCAGAGCTTCGTCGTAGCCTTTGAGGGTGTCCATGTCGAATTCCGTGTCACAGTAGGGACACTTCATTTTTTGCAGACCGCTGTCAAAGGCAATGGCCCCGCCGCAGCAAGGGCATTTGTATTCTTGCAGAGTGGTCAATGTGCATCCTCCTTTAACCCGTTTTCAGGCAATACCCGCGCTGTAAATACCGGTGTATCGGCACAGCTCCGGCGGGCAGAAAATTCGTTCCCGGCGTGCGGAGACGCCAGACCAAGCGATCGGGGTACGATCGCTTGGTCGGCTTTAAGCGCGCGCATCGGCTTTGTTGCCCTTCGCTTAGAATACGCCGGTATTCTTCCGTCGGGCAACCCGCCGATACGACACGCGGCTCGCCGAAAATCTTCGACCGGATACGAGAAGATTTTTTCGTATGATCAGTCGAAGAATGCGGCAACACTGGCGCATGGCGCGCGATGAGACAAACAAAACGGGAAAATATTCCGTTTCAGGAACGGGTTGTATCCCGATTGTTTTGTCTGCGCAATTTTGCATAGTTTCCGCGCGCCGGGACGAAAAACCGCCGACCGCTATGGCCGCGCCGGGCTCTGCGCGGGATCGCCCGAACGCTTACTGCTTATCGTTGTCGTCGAAGGGATCGCCGCACTCCGGGCAGAATTTCGGGGGATTCTTAGGATCCTCCGGCGTCCAGCCGCACTTATCGCAGCGATAGAGGGGAGCGCCTGCCGGTTTTTTGGCGCCGCAGTTCTGGCAGAATTTCCCCTGATTGAGGGCGCCGCAGGCGCAGGTCCAGCCCTGTGCCGGGGCGGGCTTCGGTGCGCCGCATTCGGGACAGAATTTGCCGGTGGCGGTGGCGCCGCAGCTGCATTTCCAACCGTCGGCGGCGGGGGCAGCTGCCGGAGCCGGGGCTGCCTGCTGCTGCGCCGCCTGCTGTTGCTGGCCCATGGCGTAGAGGTTCTGGGCGTTCATGCCGCCGCCCGCGTTCATGGCCATACCCATGCCCATGAAGCCGGTCATGGCGCCGGCGGAGTTGCCCGCCGCCGTCTTCATGGCGTCCGCCTGAGCGCCCACGAGGGTCGCTGCCGCCATGGTGGGATCCCGCATGATAGCGGTGCGCTGCGCCTGCTTGATCATCTCCGCATCCTCGTCCGGCAGCGTGACCGAGCCGAGGGCGATGCTGACCACCTGCAAGCCCCGCAGCTCGCCCCACTTGGCCGACAGAGCGGCATTCATCGCCTCTTCCAGCTCGGTGGTGTGGGTGACGATCTGATTCGGGCGCATCTCCAGATCGGACAGGCGGCCGAAGGCGGGCTGCAGCGCGCTGATGAATTCGGTTTTCAGCTGGCCGTCCAGCTCATCCCGGGTGTATTCCTGCTCCACATTGCCGCACACGTTGGTGTAGAACAGCAGGGGATTGGCGATCTTATAGGAATACACGCCGGAGCAGCGCACCGACACGTCCAGATCCAGCCCGATCTTGCTGTCCACCACCCGGAACGGGATGGGGTTGGGGGTGCCGAATTTGTTGTCGATCAGCTCTTTGAGGTTGAAATAGTACACCCGCTGATCCTTGCCGGTGTCGCCGCCGTAGGCGAACCGCTTGCCGATGGTCTTGAAGGTGTCCAGGATGCTCTGTCCCAGATTGCCGGCGAAAATGGACGGCTCGGTGGAGCTGTCGTATGTAAATTCGCCGGGCTCGGCGCAGACCTCCACCACCTTGCCCTGTTCGACGATCATCATGCACTGGCCGTCCGCCACGGCAATGCCGGAGCCGCTGGAGATGATGTTGTCGTTGCCCTTGGTGTTGGAAGAACGGCTGGTGATGCGCTTTTGTCCCTTAGTCACCAGCACCTCCTTCGGCATGGATTCGCAGTAGAAAAATTCCTTCCACTGATCGGCCAATGTGCCGCCCAGTGCGCCGATTCCGGCTTTGATCAGTCCCATGATGGTTGCTCCTTTCGGTTACTACAATATATATTTCTCCGGCGAAAGACCGGAAAGAACCAGAGATAAATCACGTCTGTGCCAGACGGCGGCACAGCGCGGGGTCTGGGTCTACATAGGCCGTCCGGTTATCGGTGTAGATCACCATGCCCGGCTTGGCTCCGGCGGGCTTTTTCACAAACTTTGCCAGTGTATACTCCACCGGCACCTGCTTGGAATCCGCTGCTTTGGAATAGGTGGCGGCGAGGATCGCCGCCTGTTCAATCGTCCGGTCGGGAACAGGCTGCCCCTCGGCGCAGACAATGACGTGGGAGCCGGGGATGTTCTTGGTGTGCAGCCACAGGTCGCTGCCCTTTGCGGTGCGCAAGGTCAACTGGTCGTTCTGCCGGTTGTTGCGCCCCACCAGAATGGGAAATCCGTCGTCGGAGAGGAACGCCAGCGGTTTGGTAGGGGGCGGCGGCTTTTGCCGACCTTTACGGCGGCGCAGGTATCCCTCCGCCTCCAGCTCCAGTCGCAGCTCCTCCAGCTCCCGCTCCGATGCGGCGCGGGATAGGGCATCGGCCACCGATTCCACATAGGCCAATTCCTGCTCTCCGGCGGCAATGCGTCCGGTGAGCATTTGCTCGGCGGTTTGCGCCTTGCGGTATTCTTTGTAGTATTTCTGGGCGTTGGCCGCCGCCGACAGGGCGGGATCCAGCGGCACCGTTCGGGTGGCGCATTGCGCATCATAATAGTCGATCAGCTGAGCGCTGGCGGCTCCGGGGGAGATGAGATGCATATTGGCGTGGATCAGATCGCCATACAGCCGCCAGGTGTCCCGGTCGGCGGCGGCCGCCAATTCCCGCCGCTGGTTCTCCAGCTTGCGCAGGATGCGCTCGTGGGCGCTTTGCAGCACCCGCCGCAGATCTCGGGAACGGGCGCGGATGCGGTCATCCGCCGAGCGGCGGGCGTAGAACGCATCCAGCAGCGCCGAAAAAGACGGCATCTCCTGCCCGCGGGCCTCCAGTCCATACTGAATGAGGGGCTGAAAGCTGTATTCCAGCGGGCTGCCGTCGGGGCGGGTCAGCAAATAGGGGACGCGGCCTTCGCCGGTGAGAACGGCGCGGCGGGTGCGGTCGATGGCGGCGGTCAGGCGTTGCCATTCCTCTGCGGTCAGGGCGCCGACCAGCGGATCCCGATCTCCTGCCGTTCGATAGGAAATTTCCCGGCAGGTGAGGGGCGACAGGCCCTGGCTGGCCTTTTGCAGCGCTTTGGACAGCGGCGCGTCCGCGCCGGCCTGCACCGCCGCCGCGAGGGCGGCAGCCTCTTGCCGGGACAGGTCGATCTTGCCGGCTTCGGCCGGAGGAACCGTATAGGTCAGCCCCGGCAGCATGGGACGTGTGGCGGACATGGCGGGATCGACCCGTTTGATGGCGTCGATCACCTTGTTCCTCTCGTCGATGAGGATGATATTGCTGCGCCGTCCCATAATTTCTACCGCTAATGTCAGCCGCACCGGATCGCCCAGCTCGTTGATGCAGTCGAAATCCAGATACAGCGCCCGTTCCAGCCCCTCCTGGCGGATGGCGGCCAGCTTGCCGCCGGTGAGCCGCTTGCGCAGCAGCATACAGAACATGGGCGGCTGTACCGGATTTTCGGGTGATTCATCGGTGAAATGGATGCGGGGGGCATCGGCACCGGCGTTCAGATACAGCCGGGCGGCCCCGCCCCGCCAGCGCAGGGCGAGGATCAGCTCCTCCCGGCCGGGTTGATGAATCTTATCAATACGTGCTTCGTGCAGCACGGCCTGCAATTCTTGCCGCAGGCAGGCCAGAAACGCGCCGTCCAGCGCCATGGGATCACCTCGTTATCGTCTCATAGGGCGGTTCGCCGTAAAAAGCGGTTATAGGCAACCGGGGGAATGCGGCGGTCAGCCACAGGCAGAGGGTGTCTACCACCGGCGCCTCTGTGGCATAATGCCCCGCCTCCAGCACGGTCAGCCCCAGCTCCTCGGCCAGCAGCCATTCGTGGTGGCGTACCTCACCGGTCACATAGGCGTCTGCCTGTGTGCTCAGCGGCGGGATGAACTCGCCGCCGCTGCCGCCGCAGACCGCCACCCGCTGCACGGGGCGGTCGCCGTTCACCCGCACGGCGGTGTGCAGCTGCGCACCCACCTGCGCCGCAAAGGCGCGGGCATCGACAGGGGCGGGTAAAAGTCCGATGCGGCTCATGCCGTCCCCGCCGGGGTGGACCTCGGTCAGCCCCAGCAGTGCCGCCAGCGTGTCGTTGACCCCGCCGGTGGCTTTGTCCAGATTGGTATGGGCGGACAGCACGGCGATGCCGGCGGCGGCCGCCTGATAGGGAACAGAGACGGCATCCAGTGTCCGCAGCGGGCGAAAGATCACCGGGTGGTGGGTCACCAGCAGCTGCGCACCTATGCGCCTGGCCTCCGACAACGCAGCGGGGGTGGCGTCCAGCGCCACCAGCACCCGGTCCACATCGGCATCGCCGGAACCGATCAATAAGCCGGGATTATCCCATTCCTCGGCGGTAGCGACCGGCGCTTTTTCCTCCAGAAGGGTGACAATATCCCGTATCCGCATGGACAGACCACTCCCTTTGCCGACAAAATTCTTGTATCGTCTCTATTCTAACATATATGCGGAGAGAATTCCAGTAAAACCGAAAAAAATCCGGGTCAATTACCCGGATTCTTTTCGGTTTCCTCGAGCCTGTCGGTCTCAACGGTTCCCGGACGATATTCCCGGGCGATGTAGACCGGACGGTGCTTGGATTGGATATAGATACGGGCGATGTATGCGCCCATAATGCCCAGCATCATCATTTGCAGTCCGCCGATAAGCAGGATCAGTACCACGATGGTGGCGTAGCCGGGGATAGCAATGCCGAAAGCCAGCTTTTGTATAATGACCACCAGCATATACAGGAGCGATAGAAACGCCGTGATCGCCCCCGCCACCGTGGCCAATTGCAGCGGAAAGGTGGAGAAAGAAACGATCCCCTCAAAAGCGTACCGGCACAGCTTGCGGAACGACCAGCTGGTTTTTCCGGCGTGGCGCTCCTGCACGGTATAGGGCATATAGTAGGTAGGAAAGCCCACATAGGAGAATATCCCCTTGGAAAACCGGTGATATTCCCCCAGCGACAGAATGGCTTGCACCACCGACTGCCGAAAGGTGCGGAAATCGCTGGCATCCGGGCGAAAATGAATGTCGCAGGCGGCGTTGATGACCCGGTAAAAGCGTTTCTTGCAATGGGACACGAACCGACCCTCCCGCCGCTTGTCGGGATACGCGGCAACGCAGTCGTAGTCCGGGTTGGCATCCAGAAACCGCACCATCTCCAGCACAGCGGCGGGGGGCTGCTGCAGATCGGCATCCATCAGCGCCACATACGCTCCGGTTGCTCGCTGCAAGCCCGCCAGCATCGCCGCCTCTTTGCCGAAGTTGCGAGAAAAATCAATCAGCTGCACCCGGCAGTCAGCAGTCTCCTGCACCGCCAGCAGCGCCGCCCAGGTATCGTCCCGGCTGCCGTCGTTGACGAAGATCAGCTCATATTCCACCCCCGCCGGGGCGAAAGTATCCCGGCAGAGCCGGTACAGCGCCGCCACATTGGCGGCTTCATTATAGCAGGGGACGACCAGCGACAGCTGCATGATTCTCCGCTCCTTTCGATTGGATCAGAACAGTCCGGTGATACGCCCGTCGGCGTCCACGTCGATTTTTTCCGCCGCCGGGATTTTCGGCAGACCGGGCATAGTCATAATATCTCCGGTGCGCACCACCACAAAACCCGCTCCGGCGGAAACGCGCACATCCTTGACCGTGACGGTGAAGCCCTCCGGTGCGCCCAAGCGGGTGGGGTCGTCGGAAAAGCTGTATTGGGTCTTGGCGATACACACCGGGCAGCGCCCGAACCCCAGCTCGGTGAGCCGGCCCAGCTGCTTTTCCGCTGTCGGCAGCAGAGTAATGCCGTCGCCGCCGTAGATTTTCTGCACCACAGCGTCGATCTTATCCCGCAGCGGCAGGTCGTCCTCATAGGCGTAGGCGAAGTGTCCCTGCTCCTCGACACAGAGGCGTACCACCTCCCGGGCCAGCGCCTCGCCGCCCTTGCCGCCGTCTGCCCATACGGTGGACAGCACGGTATTGACCCCCAGAGCGCGGCACTTTTCTACGATGAAATCAATCTCTTGATCGGTGTCGGTGGGGAAACGGTTGACCGCCACCACGCAAGGCAGACCGTAGACCTCCTTGATGTTATGCACATGGCGCAGCAGATTGGGGATGCCCCGCTCCAGCGCCGCCACATCCTCGGTGTCCAGCTGCTTTTTATCCAGACCGCCGTGCATTTTGAGCGCCCGCACGGTAGCGACGATCACCACCGCATCGGGAACCAGCCCCGCCATCCGGCATTTGATGTCCAGAAATTTTTCCGCCCCCAGATCAGCGCCAAACCCCGCCTCGGTGACGGCGTATTCTCCCATTTTCAGCGCCATACGGGTCGCCATAACGGAGTTACAGCCGTGGGCAATGTTGGCGAACGGCCCGCCATGGACAAAGGCGGGGGTGCCCTCCAGCGTCTGCACCAGATTGGGCTTGAGGGCATCCTTGAGCAGCGCCGTCATCGCCCCGGCAGCCTTCAGCTGCCCGCAGATGACCGGTTCATCCCCGTAGGTGTAGCCCACCACAATGCGGGAGAGCCGCTCCTTCAGGTCGCTCAGGGAGGTGGCAAGACACAGCACCGCCATAATCTCGCTGGCCACGGTGATGTCAAACCCATCCTCCCGGGGGGTGCCGTTGACCTTGCCCCCCAGTCCATCCACAATATGCCGCAGCTGGCGGTCGTTCATATCCACGCATCGTTTCCAGGTGATGCGGCGGGGGTCGATGCCCAGCGCGTTGCCCTGCTGAATATGATTGTCCAGCATCGCCGCCAGCAGGTTGTTGGCCGCGCCGATGGCGTGAAAATCTCCGGTGAAATGGAGGTTAATGTCCTCCATCGGCACCACCTGAGCATAGCCGCCGCCGGCGGCGCCGCCCTTAATGCCGAATACCGGACCCAGCGACGGCTCCCGCAGCGCCACCACCGCGTCCTTGCCGATGCGCCGCAGCCCGTCCGCCAGCCCGATGGTGGTGGTGGTCTTGCCCTCCCCCGCCGGGGTGGGGGTGATGGCGGTCACCAGAATCAGCTTGCCGTCCGGACGGTCGGTATCCCCCAGCAGCGCCGGGTCGATTTTAGCCTTGTAGCGCCCGTAAGGCTCGATATATTGCTCCGCCCCATGCGCCCGCCGGGCAATAGAGCCAATCGGCTCCATGGTGCAGCTTTGAGCAATTTCAATGTCGCTTTTGTATGCCATCCGCTCTCTCGCTCCTTATTCGTAGATAGGGAACCGGGCACACAGCGCCTGTACCTCGGCGCTGACCCGCTCCCGGTTGCCCTCGAAGTCCGCCATCACATCGTGGATGAATCCGGCGATCTGCTCCATCTCCGGCTCCCGGAAACCCCGAGAAGTGACGGCGGGGGTGCCCAGCCGCAGCCCGCTGGTGATGAAGGGGCTTTGGGGGTCGTTGGGGACGGTGTTTTTGTTGGCGGTGATGTGCACCTCATCCAGCCGCTTTTCCAGCTCCTTGCCGGTGATGTCGGTGCCCCGCAGATCCAGCAGCATCAGGTGGTTATCGGTGCCGCCGGAGACCAGCCGCAGCCCCTTGGCCTGCAGCGCTGCCGCCAGCGCCGCCGCATTCTTGACGATCTGCCGCTGATAGGTCTTAAATTCCTCCGTCATGGCCTCGCCCAGCGCCACCGCCTTGGCGGCGATGATGTGCATGAGCGGGCCGCCCTGGGTGCCGGGGAAGATGGCCTTGTCAATGGCTTTCGCCAGGCTCTCCCGGCAGAGGATCATGCCGCCCCGGGGTCCCCGGAGGGTCTTGTGGGTGGTGGTGGTGACTACATCCGCATAGGGGACGGGAGAGGGATGCACCCCCGCCGCCACCAAACCGGCGATGTGCGCCATGTCCACCATGAGATAGGCTCCCACCTTGTCGGCGATCTCCCGGCAGCGGGGGAAGTCGATGATGCGGGAATAGGCGCTGGCGCCCACCACGATCAGCTTGGGACGGCATTCCAGTGCGGTTTTTTCCATGGCGTCATAGTCGATGCGCTCGGTCACGGGATCCACACCGTAGGGAACGATATGAAAGTATTTGCCGGAAATATTCACCGGCGAGCCGTGGGACAGATGCCCGCCCTCGGACAGGTTCATTCCCATTACCGTATCGCCGGGGTTCAGCAAGGCAAAAAACACCGCCAGATTGGCGTTGGCACCGGAATGGGGCTGTACATTGGCGTGCTCGGCGCCGAACAGCTCCATCGCCCGTTGACGGGCGATATCCTCCACCACATCCACGTACTGGCAGCCGCCGTAATAGCGCTTGCCGGGATAGCCCTCGGCATATTTGTTGGTGAGCACCCCTCCGGCCGCCAGCAGCACCGCCTTGGATACGATATTCTCGGAGGCGATCAGTTCGATGTTGTGCCGCTGCCGCTGCAATTCATCCTGACAGGCGGCGGCTACCTGCGGATCGTAATTTTGGAGTTCTTCAAAAAAGTTCATGGGTTCGTTCCTCCTTGTTTCAATTGTACATCAGTATAGCAGAGATCGTCGCCACCGTCAACCGGAAAGGCGGGCGAAATTCGTTGCGTCCACTCGCCCGGTATCCATGACCAAGGGGCAGCATGACTGTCCGGCAGACAGGCGGCGGAGACGATTTCTCCGGTGACGGGGTGGGGGAAGGTCAGTCGGCAGCTGTACAGGGCCAGCGGGCACCCCCGCACCCCGCCGTAGCGGGCATCTCCCAGCAACGGCATCCGCCGGGAGGCAAACTGCACCCGAATCTGGTGAGTGCGTCCGGTGTGCAGCCGCACCCGGACGAGACTGACGGGGCCGCTTTCGACAGCAAAGCTGCCTGCGACCGCATAGGACAGCGCCGCCCGGCGCACCCCCCGGCGCTCCCGGGTGACCACATAGGATTTATTGCGGCGCACGTCGTGATAGAGCAGATCCCGCAGCTCGCCCCGGGTCGGCTGGGGACATCCGGAAACCAGCGCTATGTATTCCTTCTGAAATATCTCGTGCTGCCCGACGATGGCGGACAGACCGGCGGCCGCCGGTTTTGTGCGGGCATAGACCATCACGCCGCCGGTGTCCTTATCCAGCCGGTGTACCGGCAGCACCGGCAGTCCCTGCTCAGCCAATTGCCGGGGCAGGCTGTCGCCGCCGGCGGTATCCTCCTGTGCGGACAGCCCGGCGGGCTTTTCCACCAGCAGCAGGTGCTCGTCCTGATATAATATCCGAATCACGCGCATTCCTCCGTATGAAATATCCCGGCAGTGGCTTGCCCACTGCCGGGACGGATGATTCACCGCAGCATGGTGGCAAGAAATGCCTGATGGGCTGCGTACACGTCAATTTTGGCTACGACCTCATAGGGGGCGTGCATACTCAGCACCGGCACCCCCAGATCCACGGTGTCCACATCCAGATTGGCAATATACATGGCCACGGTGCCGCCGCCGCCGGCGTCCACCTTGCCCATTTCGCCGATCTGCCACGGCACGCCGGCCTCATCCAGAATGGCGCGGATCTGTCCCAGATATTCGGCGGAAGCGTCATTGGTGCTGCTCTTGCCTCGGGCGCCGGTATACTTGGTGATGCACACCCCGTAGTTCAGCTTGGCGGCGTTGGAGCGCACCAGCACATCCGGATAGATGGGGTCCAGAGCAGCGTTCACATCCGCCGACAGGCAAATGGAGCGGCTCAGCACGTGATGTCCTTTGGCGCCGAAGGCGGCGGCCAGATCGTCGATGAAATACCGCAGAAACGCCGCCTGCATACCGGTGCTGCCCACCGAGCCGATCTCTTCTTTGTCCGCCAGAATGGTGACGGCGGTGTAGCCGGGAGTGCCGCAGGATAACAGGGAAGTCACCGCCGGATAGGCGCACACCCGGTCATCATGGCCATAGGCGCCGATCATGCTCCGATCCAGCCCGATATCCCGCGCCTTGAAGGCGGGCACAATCTCCAGCTCGGCCGAGAGGAAGTCCGCTTCGGTGATGCCGTATTTCTCCGACAGAATGTGAAGAATGTTCAGTTTCACCGCCTCGCTGCCCTTGTCGCCCCGGAAGGGGCGGGAGCCGATGAGCAGGTTGAGATCCTCGCCTTTCACTACCTCGGCGGCGGGGCGCTTCATCTGTTCGCCGCCCAGATGGGGCAGCAGGTCGGTGACGCAGAAGACCGGATCGCTGTCCGCCTCGCCGATGTTGACGGTCACAGCCGTGCCGTCCCGGCGTACCACCACGCCGTGGAGCGCCATGGGGATGGCGGTCCACTGGTATTTTTTAATACCGCCGTAATAGTGGGTGTCGAAATAGGCCAGTTCGGAATCCTCATAGAGCGGATTGGGCTTGAGATCCAGCCGGGGAGAATCAATGTGGGCGGCGGCGATGGTCACGCCGTCGGTGATGGGGCGGGTGCCGATGACCGCCAGCAGCAGCGCCTTGCCCCGATTGTTGCAGTACACCTTGTCGCCGGGCGCCAGCGGCATTCCCGGCTCAAAGGGGACAAAGCCGTGTTTTTCCGCCAGAGCGATGGCGGCCAGAGTGGCTTCCCGCTCGGTTTTGGCCTCGTCCAGGAAACGCTTGTACTCCTCGCAATAGGCATCGGCGGCGGTTAACTCATCGTCGGAGAGGACGGTGGCCGCGTGCTGCGGCTTGTAGCACAGCTTTTCCCGCAGTTCGTCTGCGGCGGTTTTTTGGATTTCTTCCATGTCGATCGTTCCTTTCGTGTGATTATTCAATATGGTACAGTGTCCGGTAGCGCTTCTGCGCCTCCAGCACGCGCTTGACATAGGTTTCCGTTTCCGGGTAGGGGATGCTGTCCAGCCGCTTGCCGTTCGCCGACAGGGCGGGGTCCTGCAGCCAGGAGCCGACCCGCCCCTGTCCGGCGTTGTAGGCGGCCAGCACGGTTTCGGTATACTCGAATTGTTCCCCCAGGAGGGACAGGACATACACGCCGTAGTGAATATTGACGGCCGGATCGTACAGATCGTCGGCGGTGTATTTGCCGGTCTCGCCCGCCCGGCTCAGCGCCCAGCTGAAGGTGTCGTCGGTGAGCTGCATCAGCCCCTTGGCGTCCGCCGGGGACAGGGCCTGCTCCCGGAAACTGCTCTCCGTGTGGATGACGGCGAAGATCAGAGACGGCGGGATTTGGTATTCGGCGGCAGCCTCATTGACCAGCTGGGCGTACTCCATGGGATATACCCGCGTCAGATAGTGGTGGTATCCCCGATTGAGCAGCAGCGCCGCCGCTGCCAGCAGCACCGCGCTGCCGATCAGCCGTAAAAGCGTGCGCCGGATGTTCCGCCGGGGGGCAGTGGTTTCGTCGTTCACGGGGTCAGCCACCCCCTTGCCAGCCGGGCGGCTGCGTCCCGCAGCGTTTCCTGCGTGGTGTCATTTTGCAGTACCAGTACCCCCGGACGGGCATAGAAACCGTCCGGCGGCTGTGCCGCCATACGCTGCTGCGCCTGCTCCGGAGTCAACCCGTCCCGCGCTCGGATGCGGGCGAGCCGCTGTTCGGCCGGGGCGAGCACCGCCACCACCGTGTCGCATAGGGCGTCCGCTCCCGACTCAAACAGAGTGGGAGCATCCAGCACGGCCGTGCTGTTCCCTTCGTCGGCGGCGTCCTCCAGCCGCTGGCGAATGAGAGCCAGGATGGCGGGATGGGTGATGGCATTCAGGCGGGCGGTGTGCTCCGGATCGGCAAAGGCCCGCTGCGCCAGCAGCGCCCGATCCAAAGAACCGTCCGCACGGCGGATATCGTCGCCGAACGTCTCCGCCAGCGCATCCAGATAGGGGCTGCCCGGCTGCGTCGCCTGCCGGGCGAGGGTGTCGCAGTCGATGACCGGCAGTCCCATCTGCCGCCAAACCGCCGCCACAGTGGATTTCCCGGCACCGGTGGGGCCGGTCAGTCCGATCACCCGGATGGTATTGACAATATCAAAGGCGGCGGCCCGGATCATGCGGTTATAGACCGCCAGCCCGACGCCCTGTGGCCGGGGACAGGCCGCCAGCACGGTTTCGGCCCCCATCTCGTCCAGCTGTCGCAGGGCGTCGAATACCTGCTGCGCCTGCTCCAGCGGGGCGTCCCGGTGTCCGTAGGACAGAGCGGGTACGGTGAGATACGGCTTGTCCTCATCGAAGCACAGCGCCGCCACACCGGGGGCTTTGTGTGTCTCCACATAAGTGCGGTAGGCAGCGGGGGTACCTTTAATGAGTCGTACCCGCGCCTTGGGGGCGTAGTGCTTATATTTCATGCCGGGGGAGGCGGCCACCGCCCCCGCTTGCAGCGCGTGGGTCACGGCGGGATCAATGGCGACAGGCCCTACCACCGCCTCCAGCATTTCCGGCGTGATGCCGCCGGGGCGCAGCAGGCGGGGCGGGTCGGAGCACAGATCCACCACGGTGGATTCCACGCCGACGGTGCAGCTGCCGCCATCCAGTACGGCGGCGATGCGCCCCTGCATATCCTCCATGACCCGGGCAGCGTTGGTGGGGCTGGGCGCACCGGAACGGTTGGCGGAGGGCGCGGCCAGCGGACATCCGGCGTGGAGGATCACCGCCTGCGCCACCGGATCGGCGGGGGACCGTACCGCCCCGGGGGGTAGTCCCCCCCGCACCTCCGCCGGTATGCAGGGGGCGGCGGGCAGGATCATGGTCAGCGGTCCCGGCCAGTAGGTTTCCGCCAGACGGCGGGCGTTCTCGGGAATCGACTGCACCAGCGGTGCCCAGTCTCGGATATCGGCGATGTGGACGATCAGCGGATTGTCCATGGGCCGCCCTTTGGCGGCGAAGATGGAGGCCACGGCCTGCGGGTTGAGCGCATCGGCCGCCAGCCCGTAGACGGTCTCGGTGGGGATGGCGACCAGCGCCCCCTCCCGCAGCAGCCGGGCGGCTTCTTCGATGCCCTCCGGCGTGGGGGATAATAAGCGGGTATTCATGTCGGCAAGACCTCGGTGTTCACAGTTTTAGAGAGCGGCGGTTTCGGCCTGACGGAGCTTTTCTGCCCGGTCGGCGGTGATGAGGGCGTCGATCAGCTCGTCCAGATCGCCGTTCATAATAGCGTCGATTTTATAGAGGGTCAGCCCGATGCGGTGATCTGTGACCCGCCCCTGAGGGAAATTATAGGTGCGGATGCGCTCGCTGCGATCGCCGGTACCCACCTGCGCCTTACGGTCGGCGGCGATGGCGGAGCGCTGCGCCTGCTGCTTTTGCTCCAGCAGACGGGAGCGGAGCACCCGCATGGCCTTATCCTTATTTTTGTACTGACTGCGCTCGTCCTGACATTCCACCACCGTGCCGGTGGGCAGATGGGTGATGCGGATGGCGGATTCCGTCTTGTTGATGTGCTGGCCGCCGGCTCCGCTGGAGCGGTAGGTGTCGATCTGCAGGTCGCCGGGGTCGATCTCCAGCTCGACCTCCTTGGCCTCGGGCAGCACCGCCACCGTGGCGGTGGAGGTATGGATACGCCCGCCGGTCTCGGTCTCCGGCACCCGCTGCACCCGGTGGACGCCGCTCTCAAATTTGAAACGGCTGTACGCGCCGTCTCCGGTGACGAGAAAGCTCACCTCCCGGTAGCCGCCCAGCTCGGTGGGAGATTCGCCCACCGGCTCGACGGAAAAGCCCCGGCGGGCGGCGTACATCGTATACATTCGGCAGAGTGCAGCGGCGAACAGCGCCGATTCCTCGCCGCCGGCGCCTGCCCGGATCTCCACGACCACGCTGCGGTCGTCATTGGGGTCCCGGGGGAGCAGCAGGATTTTAATTTCTTCATCCAGATGGGTGAGAATGTCCCGCTGGGCGGCGTATTCCTGTGCCGCCAGCTGATGCAGCTCCTTGTCGCTGCCGCTCTCCTGCATCAGCTCCTCCGCCTCGGCCAGAGCGGTCTCGGCGGCGGCATAGGCGGCGACGGCATCGGCCAGCGGCTGCAACGCGGCCCGTTCCTTCATCAGACGGGCGTATTCTGTCGGATTGGCGGCGGCCGCGGGATCGTACAGCCGCCGGGTGATCTCTTCAAATCGGTTGGCGATATCGGTGAGTTTCTGGTTCATAGGGATGCCTGCTTTCTGTCAGAATGGTTGGACGGCAGCGAAGCAGGCGCCGCTACTCCTCGGCGGCTCTGTGCTCAACGCGGCGGATATTTTTCTCCGCCTTCAGGCGGGGCAGCATCATCTCGTGTCCGCAGCCCAGACACCGCAGGCGAAAATCCATGCCGATGCGCAGCACCTCGAATTCCCGGCAGCCGCAGGGATGGTTCTTTTTCATTTCCAGTCGGTCGCCCAGACGAATGTCCATGTGCGCATTCTCCTTTAGCATACGATATCTTTCTCATTATACACCATTTCCCGCCGGTGTGCAATATTTTCCTGCGATTCGTCCGTCTCTTTGTTGTGCGGCGTTGACTTTGCCCGGAGAATCGGATATAATGAACGGACAAAGTGATCGTATCCCGATGGCTTTGTCGAACCGAACAAATCTGGAAGAGGTGGCTACATATGCGCTATCGGTTTCCCCGTTTTCCCGGCGGTCGGGACAGGGCATTTACCGCCAGCTACGACGACGCTCCCGTATTTGATCGTCCGATGCTGGAGATCATGGATCGTTACGGGATCAAGTGCACTCTGAATATCAATGATTCTTTTCTGGCCGACGATCCGGGGCATCGGATGCCGACGGAGGAGATTCGGCAGCGGGTGGATAACGGCGGGCATGAGATTGCCCAGCATACCGATCATCACATTGCACCCGGACTGGCTTCGCCCTGCACGGTTATGCGTGAGGTGGTGGAGGGACGTCAAAAGCTGGAGCGGCGTTTCGACCGTATTGTGCGGGGGATGGCCTATCCGGACAGCGGCATCCGGAATATCGGCCCCGGCATCTCCTACGATACGATTCGCAATATAGTGCAGCAGGCGGGTGTTGCCTATTCCCGTTCTCTGGGGGCGGACAATAACGAATTTCGGCTGCCCGCCGACTGGTATAACTGGATTCCCACCGCACACCACGATAATCCGCATATTCTGGAGTGGATCGACGAGTTTCTGGAGATCGACCTGTCCGCTCGCTATGCGGCGACACGCTCACCGCTGCTGTTCTATATGTGGGGACACAGCTACGAATTCGATCTGCACCACAACTGGGATCGTCTGGAGGAGATTTGCCGCCGCGTCGGCGGCCGCGAGGAGGTCTGGTACGCTACCAATATAGAGGTATACGACTATCTCGCGGCGTATGCCGCGCTGATTTTCAATGTAGACGAAACGAAAGTGTATAATCCCGGACGGGTGCCGGTATGGTTTGCGACCGACGAGCGGCCTTACTGTGTGCAGCCCGGTGAGACGGTCTGCCTGTAACCGGAGAACCGTCGGGATGCTGTGAAGCGAAAGAGCACGGGCGGCGTTATGCCGCCCGTGCTCTTTCGCTATGCCGGTTCACGGACGGGCGCGCGTTTCCCGCCCCACCAACGGCATAAGCGCCAGCAGCGCGATGAGATTCGGGAATGCCATCAGCCCATTACACAGCTCCGCCAGATCCCATACAAAACCTACCGGCAGGAACGCGCCTGCGCCCACCGCCAGTATATAGGCCGCTTGAAACAGGGGGCGGTGCCGCCGCCCGAACAGGTAGAGGAAACATTGCTCCGCATAGTATTGCCATCCGATGATGGAGGAAAAGGCAAAGAAGATCAAACACAGCGCCAGCAGCGCTCCGGACACGGTCGCCGGCAGCGGCAGCCCCCATTCCCAGGCCAACACCGATACGCCGAAGCCCTCGGCCGTCGGAAACCGCCATGCATCCGTGACCAGCAGCGTCAATCCCGTGAGGGTGCACAGCACCACCGTGTCGATGAAGGTGCCGGTCATTGTGACCAGTCCCTGCCGCACCGGATCCCGCGTTTTGGCAGCAGCGGCCGCGATGGCGGCGGAACCAAGCCCCGCCTCATTGGTGAAGATGCCCCGGCCGATGCCCAGCCGCATCACGGCGCGCAGAGTCACGCCGGTGCCGGCTCCCAGCACGGCTCGGGGGGCGAAAGCCCCCCGGCACATCTGTCCGATGCCGGCCGGCAGCGCGTGACGAAAGCGCACCAGTATCCACAGGGTGCAGCCGATGAACAGAGCCGTCATGACCGGCACCAGCACGGTGGACACCCGGGCGAAGCGGCGCACCCCGCCCGCCAGCACCGCCGCCGTCAGCACGGCCGTTGTGAGCGCCGTTGCCGCCGTGACCCAGGTATAGGCCGTTCCGTTCACCGAAAAAGCGATGTGCTGCCGGGCGGGATCCAGCATCCGCTCCGCGGCGGCGGCGATGCTGTTCACCTGTGTGACCGTGCCGATGCCCAGCAGGCCCGCCAGCATCCCGAACAGGGCGAAAGCGGCCGCCAGCGGCTTCCATCGCTCTCCCATGCCCAGCCGGATATAGGCAAAGGGGCCGCCGCAGATATGGCCGCCCTGTTCCAGCCGGAATCGCACGGCCAGAAAACCCTCCGCATAGGCGGTGGCCATGCCCACCGCCGCCGCTACCAGCATCCAGAACAGCGCCCCCGGACCGCCCAGCGTCACCGCTGTCGCCGTGCCGACGATGTTGCCGGTGCCGATGGTGGCCGACAGCGCCATGCACAGCGCCGCAAAGGTGCTGACCTCACCGGGTGCGTCCGGCTCTGACTGCACGGTATACCGCAGCGCCGCGCCCAACCGCCGCCATTGGATACCCCGCGTTGTGACCGTTGCATACACTCCGACCATCAGGATCAGGGCGATCATCCCCACGCCCCATACCTGCCGATCCAGAAAAGCGATCCATTCCCCCATGCACATCCCTCCGGACTATATCTATTCCGGAAGGGGACGTTCTACGCCTGTTTACCGTGGCCGTTTGCCGATTTTTTCGGTTACGGACGGCGGGAGCGGCGCTTCGCACACCAGGTCAGTCACATCCTCCGCCCGGCACAGCACGTCCATATACGTCTTTCCCAGCTTGCTGCTGTCCAGCAGCATCACCCTCCGCCCGGCACGGGACATCATCACCCTCCGCAGATTGTTTTCCTCGATGGAGGAATCGCTGAAGGAGCCGTCCTCTGCCATGCCGCGGGCGGAGAACAGCAGCAGATCCGCATTGACCGCCGACACCATGGCTTCGGCGTGCCGACCCACATACGCCATGGTTTCGTTGATCATCTGGCCGCCGGTGCAGAAGTTCTTGATGCCCATGCGACCCAGCGCCAGAGAGGTTTTTGCTCCGTTGGTAATTACAATCAGATCCTTGTGCTCCGCCAGATAGGGCAGCACCGAAAAGGCGCTGGTGGATCCGTCCATGAGGATCACGCTGCCGTCGTGGATGAGCGCCGCCGCCTTTTTGCCGATGATGCTTTTCGCCGTGCCCTGGGCCTGCTCCCGCAGGGAAATGGCAAAGGCTTCGTCGGCGGCGTTCACCTTGGCCGTCACCCCGCCGTGGGTGCGGATGACCAGCCCTTTTTTCGCCATGGCCGTCAAGTCCCGGCGCACGGTCGGCTCGCTGACGAAGAGCCGCGCCGCCAGCTCGTGGACACCGATGAATTCCGTCTCCGATAACACCCCGAGGATCTCCTTTTCCCGATCATGGTAGCTCATTGACTGTCCTCCTGTTCGTTTGATCGCCTTTGGCCATATTTTCGATCAAATTTTGATCGTTTGATAATGTATTTCGGAAATTATTGACACTTTCGATCAATTCGATATCATTATAGGTGCATTTTGCCCATTCGTCAAGAGGAGGGAATCCTATGTCCGAAATGCTGGATGTCGCCGTTATCGGCGGCGGTGTGATCGGCTGCGCCGTAGCCTATACCCTGTCCCGGTACGATTGCCGGGTGGCTGTGCTGGAAAGGGAAAATGACGTGGCCACCGGCGCCACCCGTGCCAACAGTGCCATTGTCCACGCCGGGTATGATCCGAAGCCGGGCACTTTGATGGCACGACTGAATGTGGAGGGCTGCGCCATGGCCCCCGAGCTGTGTGCGCGGCTGGACGTGCCCTATGAGAATATCGGTTCGCTGGTGCTGTCCTTTTCCGAGGAGGATGATGCGACCCTGAAAACTCTTTATGACCGGGGTGTACAAAACGGGGTGCCGGGGCTGGAGCTGCTGGACGGGGCGCAGGTGCGGGCCATGGAGCCGCAGGTCAGCGACGCCGTGCGCGGCGCGCTGTATGCGCCCTCTGCCGGGATCATCTGCCCCTGGGAATATGCGCTGGCGATGGGGGAGGTCGCCGCCGAAAACGGAGTGGCGATCCATCTCAATTGCGCCGTCACCGGTATCACCGCTGAGGACAGCTGTTACCGCATCACCACCACCGCCGGGGAATATACCGCCCGGTATGTGGTCAATGCCGCCGGGGTAGAAAGCGCCGCCGTCCATGGCATGGTAGCCGAGCCGGATTTTGTCATCCGGCCCAGCCGGGGCGAATACTACCTGATGGATAAGGCCGAGTGCGGCCGGGCGCACCATGTGCTGTTTCAGTGTCCCTCGGCGCTGGGCAAGGGGGTGCTGGTGTCCCCCACCGTGGATGGCAACCTGATTGTCGGCCCCAGCGCTATTGCCGCTGCCGAGCCGGAGCGGGTCAACACCACCGCCGACGGACTGTATGGGGTGCAGCAGGCGGCCGCCCGCACCCTGCCGTCCATCAATTACCGCAATACCATCCGGGTGTTCGCCGGGATGCGCGCCAATACCGATCACGAGGATTTTCTGATCCGCGAGGTGCGGCCGGGCTTTATTGATTTGGCGGGTATCAAGTCCCCCGGTCTGTCTGCCGCTCCCGCGATCGGCAAGTATTGCGTGGAGCTGCTGCAGAAAGCCGGCCTGACTGCCGCGCCTAAAGAGGATGCCGTCGCCACCCGCCGCAAGACCCGGTTCCGCCGGCTGTCGGCGGAGGAAAAAGCCCGGAAGATTGCCGAGAATCCCCTGTATGGAAGGGTCATCTGCCGGTGTGAGACCGTCACCGAGGGCGAGATCGTGGACGCCATTCATTCGCCCATCCGACCCCGGACGGTGGATGCCATCAAGCGCCGCACCGGCGCCGGCATGGGGCGCTGTCAGGGGGGCTTTTGCAGCCCTCGGGTGGTGGAGATCCTGTCCCGGGAGCTGGGCTGTTCTCCGCTGGAGATTCAGAAGGATACCGGACACAGCTATATTTTGGAGCGGGAGACGAAGAAAGGAGCGGCACAGGCATGAACGACTACGAATTGATCGTGATCGGCGGCGGCCCCGCCGGATTAGCGGCAGCTTGCAGCGCCTGGGAGCAGGGGCTGCGCCGCATTCTCATTGTGGAGCGGGATAAAGAGCTGGGCGGTATCCTCAACCAGTGTATTCATAACGGCTTTGGCCTGCATTATTTCGGGGAAGAGCTGACCGGTCCGGAATATGCCGGACGGTTCATCGAAAAGCTGGCGCAGACCGGGGTGGAGGTGCTGTCCGACGCCATGGTGCTGCACATCACCCGGCAGCGCGAGGTGCACATCGCCTGCACCGCCGGGTATCGGGTGCTGACCGCCGGGGCGGTGGTGCTGGCCATGGGCTGCCGGGAACGGACCCGGGGCGCCATCGCCATCCCCGGCGACCGCCCCGCCGGGGTATTCACCGCTGGCACCGCCCAGCGTTACCTCAATATGGAGGGGTACATGGTGGGCAAGCGGGTGGTCATTCTGGGCAGCGGGGACATCGGGCTGATCATGGCCCGCCGCATGACGCTGGAGGGCGCGGAGGTGCTGGCCTGCGTGGAGGTCATGCCGTATTCCGGGGGCTTGACCCGGAATATTGTGCAGTGTCTGGAGGATTATCATATCCCGCTGTATCTTTCCCACACCATCACCGAGATACGGGGCAAGGACGGCCGTGTCTGCGGCGTGACGGTATCTCGGGTGGACGAGCGTCGCCGCCCCATTCCCGGCACGGAAATGGAATTCGATTGCGATACGGTGCTGCTGAGCGTGGGTCTGATCCCGGAGAATGAGCTGACCCGCGAGGCGGGAATCGAGATGGATCCCCGCACCAACGGTGCCGTGGTCTATGAGAATATGGAGACCTCCATCCCCGGTGTGTTTGCCTGCGGCAATGTGGTGCACGTCCACGACCTGGTGGATTTCGTCACTGCCGAGAGTTCCCGAGCGGGAGCGGCGGCCGCCGCCTGTGTGCTGCGCGGCGATCCGGACGATGCCGCTGTGCTGGAGCTGAAAAACGGCGACGGCGTGACCTACACCGTGCCGCAGCGGCTGCGTCCTGCCGCCATCGCCAAGGCGGCGGAGATTTTCTTCCGGGTCAACCGGGTCTGCGGCAGCAGCGCCATTACGGTGACCGCGGACGGTCGGGAGCTGGCCCGGTTCAAGCGGGAGCATCTGGCTCCGGGCGAGATGGAGCACATCAAGATCCCGAAAAAGCTGCTGGAGGGTGTGGTCGCTCCCATCACCGTGTCCGTCGAGGAGGCAATCGCATGAAAGAACTGATCTGTATTGTATGTCCCAATGGCTGCCGTCTGCATGTGGATGAGAAAAACGGCTATGCCGTCACCGGCAACCGCTGTGCCCGAGGAGAAGAATACGGCAAGGCCGAATGTACCCATCCCACCCGGGTGCTGACCTCCACCGTGGCGATCGGCGGGGCGGTCCATCGCCGCTGCCCGGTGAAAACCGCTCGCGCCATCCCGAAGGAAGCGTTGTTTGCCGTCATGCATGAGCTGAACGGGGTACGTCTGACCGCGCCGGTTCATGTGGGCGATGTGGTGCTGGCAGATGCCGCCGGCACCGGCTGCCCGGTGGTCGCGGCGAAAACCATGGAGGCACTGTGATGGAAGCATTGAAACAAAAAAAGCTGTTTCTGCTGGATATGGACGGCACACTCTATCTGGGAGAGCAGCTGTTCCCGCAGACCAAGGCGTTTCTGCGGCAGATTCGGGAGAACGGCGGACGATACCTGTTTCTCACCAACAATTCCTCCAAGAACGTCCATGCCTATGTGGAGAAAATGACCCGCCTGGGAATTCCCGCCACGGAGGATGACTTTTTCACCTCGGCGATGGCGGCGGTGCTGTATCTGCAGGAGCACTGCGCGACGGATACGGTGTATGTGGAGGGAACAGAGTCTCTGCGGCAGGAGCTGGAGGCGGGGGGGATCGCCACCGCCACAGCGCCTGCGGAGGATGTCACCTGTCTGCTGGCGGGCTATGACACCGAGCTGACCTTCCGTAAGCTGGAGGATGCCTGCATCCTGCTCAATCGGGGCGTTAAATATCTGGCCACCCACCCGGATGTGGTCTGCCCCACAGAATACGGCTCCGCTCCGGATTGCGGCAGCGTGTGCGAGATGCTGTGGCACGCCACCGGCCGTCGTCCGTCGGTGGTCATCGGCAAGCCCCGGCCCGCGATGGCGCAGCTGGCTATGCAGAAATGCGGCGCTGCACCGGAGGACACGGTTATGATCGGAGACCGGCTCTATACCGATATTGCCTGCGGTGTCAACGCCGGTATTGATACGGTGCTGGTATTCAGCGGCGAGACCACCCGCAAGGACTGGGAGGAGAGCTCCGTACGTCCCACATACACCGCTGCCGATGTGGGGGAGATACTGAATTATCTTCGATGATCTGCTACGATAAAGACAAAGGCCGCCCCTTAGACAGGAGCGGCCTTTGTCTTTGGTGCCGGTGGAGGGGTGTCGCGTTGGGCTCGATCCCAGACAGGCATTTTTGCGCAGAAATACATCCTCGATCCGGGAGCTTAAGCCGTCCGTGGAGAGCGACGGATCGGAACTGTCGCTCCCTTTGAAATTGAAGGGCGTTTGCTCACAAAAAACTTGGTGCTTTCAAGGCTGGGGGCATCGGTATGCCATGGCCGCTTGTCCGTCCGCCGTGCCAGACAGAGAGCGTCATTCTGTCGGTACCTTTTTTGTGCACCGCTGCATAACGGAAGCGATATGCTCGATGCTGTCTTTGCAATCGTCCTTTAGCCATTCGTTGATAATTGCCATCAGTCCGCTGATATGGAATTGCATCACATATTTGCGATCTTCCGGCGGTACTCCGAACCGATTCAGGATCGGTATCAGCACGTGGCGGTTCAAATCCCGGTATGCGTCATGCATACGCAGCACCGATGCCTGTTCTACGGTAGCTTTGAAAATGCGCCGATGCTCTTTGATATACGTCAGATAGGGTGTCAGATATTCCGGCGTGATGAGGTACAATTCCTCCAATGGACGGCTTTGGAGTTTTTTGAGAAACTCGACTGTATCGTGCGGCATATAGGCTACGAACTCGTCGATAATATGCTGTGCGCTTTCAGTTAAAAGGTCGCCGACAGTCTCGTAGTGCAGATAGAAGGTAGAACGGTTGACGCCTGCTTTTTCGCAGATCTCTTTCACCGTGATATAGGCGAAATCCTTCTTTTCGATCAATTCCAAAAACGCCTTGTCCATACGCGCGGCGGTAGCAAAGTATTTACTCTCGGATTTGTTCAACCGGTCTCACCTCATCTTTCATTTTTCGGCTCCGATGCAGCATATAGGCGGCGGTCAGTATCACAAGCAGCCAAACAACTCCGCCGGTAATGGCATTTATCGTTTTGCGGAAGCCGTCGCCTTCCGGTGAAAACTGCGCGATCATTGCCGTTTGCAGGCCAAGAACCGACATCAGGGCGGCGATAAAATTCAAAACCTTTGCCGCGGACAAAATCGGGCTGCCGAGCTTGCGAAACCTCACGAGATTGATAACCGAACGGATCATCGTATAGAAAGTGTACATGGCCGAAAGGTATATCACATAACCTGGATAGAAATAGCCGGAATCTGTCAGCACCATCAAAAGGATCATTCCGCCCATCGGAATGTTGAGCAGGAATAGCAGTCTCGCCGTTTGACGGTAACAGCGTAACTCGTCAATTTCTTTCCTGCGACGATAGCTCAAAACCAATGACAGGCGAAGAACGCCCAGCACCAAATAGTAGACCGCCATGGAAAGAAACCATATCGACGCATACCGAATCCCTACAATGATGCGGAACAGCACATAAAGGAAATTCACAGCCATCCCCTGATAGATGCCGATACTGCCCCGAAATGCAAGGTCATGCACATATCTGCCGCCGAATGCCGTACTGTTTATCCATCGCACAATACCAGCTTTTGTATTTCGTATCCCCTTTGAAAGCGGTATAATTAAGACAGCCAAGCAGTACGCCGATAACCCGTAGATCGGGTATGCCGATGCATGGTCATTTTGCCCGGTGATGAAAATCAAAAGGAGAGCGGTAAAGACAATGGGCGGCGCCAAAAGCAGCACCCATCCGGGTGGATGCAGAAACTTTCGGAGAACCGTCAGCACCCTTTTCACGGCTCATTTCCCGCTGATCTCTTTGGCAAGTTCCATGATTTCAAAAGCATATTTCTTTTTGCCGTTTTCGAGTATGCGCTTATAGAGCGGATAGTTGACTCCCATACCGACCATGCCGATGATGCCGATAATTACGCCGAGGACGAACATGGCAGTTGTCCCGCTGCCGATAACTTTCATGGCAAGGCACATTCCGGCACCGAAAGCGAGGGCGGAGATCACACCGAGCGTATAGGTGAAAATGTTCGCTGGACGCTTTGCTTTTGCGTCGAGCTTGCGGAGAGCGACGACCTTTGAGGTGTCCTTGGGCGCGTATTCGTTGGCGAGTTGTTCTGCATAGATCTTATCTGTGTTCATGGCTTGTTGCCTCCTTCATTTGATGGCTTTAGGATACCACCGCGGGACGGCAAGCGGAACAACATGAATGCGGGTTTGTGTTGAGTTCAAAAAATCTGAGAAACGCTGGTTTTGCCTGATCAAGGACCCCGACAGAGTATAGGATTAGAGCGTATAAGCGGTATTTGTGTACGAATATCGCCGACGATTTCCAACCACGGCCTGTTTTTGATTCGTGATACTGTGAAAAATATACCGGAGCCTATCTCCAATCATGCGAAGATACGGAGCTATGCGGTTTGGTGCCGGTGGTGGGGTGTCGCATTGGATTCGCCCCCAACCGTCAAGACAAAGCCGAAAGACCGCCCCTTAGACAGGAGCGGTCTTTGTCTTTGGTGCCGGTGGTGGGGTGTCGCATTGGGTTCGCCCCCCAACCGTCAAGACAAAGCCGAAAGACCGCCCCTTAGACAGGAGCGGTCTTT
>ERZ808240.266-NODE-266-length-71628-cov-6.484023_pt1 | contig 71628 bp, 54 predicted proteins | sample MGYA00521084_ERZ808240 | MGnify/ENA primary metagenome ERZ808240 (study PRJEB31516, sample SAMN03275571) | gut metagenome | biome: mammalia-associated habitat; material: feces | host: Papio cynocephalus | place: Kenya | collected 2012-08-06 ...
AAAGCCACCCCGGATGGGGTGGCTTTTCTGTTGGTGATCCATGGAGGTAAGCAGAGACCCGGCGACTTTGCGCCGCCGGCGGAAAGTCACCGATTTGGGGCACGGCAGGAATCAGCCCCGACGTATTTACGCCGCTCATCTTGACTGTGGACAGACTCGGCTGGTTCGGCTATTTTGGCCGCTATACTTTATTCAAAATATCCGTTTAGATAATTTGCTGTATCTTCACTTACTGCAAAAGCCGTATCGAAACCGTCTAAACCGCCAATCGCAATGCCAATGTAAGAGCCATCGTATAGTGTGATAGTGGCAACATCATACAGTGTTCCATCGGTATCGGTCTGCCCCAGTTTAATCGTTTTCTCTTGTGCTAATCCAAAAGCACCGATTTTCGACGCTTCATCTGGCAGCGGTTTTAATTCCCATTGGTCAACATTCAGAGCCGAAACAAAATCCTCTATTTCCTTTGCATCAGTAATTGTTTCGATAACCTCTGCTGTATCGGGAGAAATAACAGTTATTTCCTGCGCCTTTGAAATAGCATCCCCATAATCGGTAGAGTTTGTATTCTGGTTGGCTCGGCATCCGCAAAGAAGTGTAAGTATTGCTACTAATACAATCAAGATTTTTTTCATAATATTCTCACTTTCCTTTCTGCTGATATGCATCATTCATAACCAATAGCCGATAGGCGCGAATAACGCCGGACATATAAACACACAAAAATGTTCCAACGCCTGCAACGATCATTCCCGCAGCTAATGCAATCGTATCGGTAAAAAGTAATTCTGCCGAAGCAATTAAGGGGAAAAGCAAAAATCCCAACGCAACCAGAGCAATTCCAATCAAGTTAAACAGTTGCAGGATGTTCTTTTTCTCTGCGTATGCCGTATTTAATTCTGCCTTTACAGCCTTGTCAAACAGCAGCGGTTCTTTCCGGAGTTTTCTGTATGGATTATCGGCTAACTTTACCGAGAACAAAAGGATTATCCCTAAAATGACAACGACCATGAATAGCGGCATACTTATTTCAGCATCCCAAAAAGAAAGAGATACGCCGCCAACAAACAATCCGATAGCAGCACCGACTTTTATCATTTTTCGTTTTTGGTAAGCCAGAAATCCGTCTGCCGTTTCCCGACTGACATAGATGCCTTTACCGTCCGGACGGATCTCCGGCTTCTTCGTATCTTCTTCATCGAGGAGATAATCCAAGGATACATGAAACAATTTACTCATTCGGACAATTTTTTCAGTTTCGGGGTATCCGTTGTCACGCTCCCATTTACTGATTGCTTGTCTCGATACTCCCAACTGGTATGAGAGTTCCTCTTGAGATAGGCCAGCTTCCTTTCTTAATTTTTGTATTTTCTCTCCGAAAGTCATTATGTGTTCCTCCTTTCGCTGCCAGTGTACAATTTTTACTGATAGTGTACCACCAAAATACGGTTTCTTTTCCGCAACGGGTAGTGGCAACCCTGTGTTGCACACATTTTTCATTATACAACTCGATTGCAAGAGCATAAACCGATGTAACGGGGAAACTATGCGTGTTGTCGAGCAATTTTTGTGTATTACTTTAGGGCACAGGAGGCAGCATTTGGCGAGGGCGGCAAGCGGAGGAATTACGGTTTTCCGCCGCTCATACCCTCCGTGCTATTGCCTCGAAGGGGTGGTGGGATAGTCCGGTATCGTCGGGTAGCTGGGCGGCGGATACGGGGACAGCGGGGTGTTTTCCGTGCGGCGGTCGGGCATTTGCGGCAGCGGTTTCCTCCCGTTTTTGCAGAAATTTCCGTCGATTCACAGAAACCGCTTGACAAACGGAGAAATATGGTGTATACTTCTGTGAAGTAAATCACTTTACACCGATCGGAGGGGCGCTGCGTGGGTAAAAATCTGGAGGTATCTCTGCTGCTGGACTTTTACGGCGATATGCTGACCGAAAAGCAGCGCAATATGGTGGATTACTACTATAACGACGACCTCTCGCTGGCGGAGATCGCCGAGAATGAGGGCATCTCCCGGCAGGGTGTGCGGGATTCCGTCAAGCGGGCGGAGGCGCAGATGCTGGAGATGGAGGCGCGGCTGGGACTCAGCCGCCGTTTCCGGGAGATGTGCGCTCAGGCGCAGGAGATCCGGCAGCTGGCGCAGGAGATCCGGCAGATCAGCGATTTCCCCGGCGCGCCGGGCGAGATCGGGCAGTATGCCGCCCGCATCGACGCGCTGGCCGATCAGCTGCAAAAAACGGTGTAAGCCCGCAGACAGGGGAAAGGCAGGTGAGTCCCTGTGGCATTTGAGGGATTAAGCGAAAAGCTGGCGGCTTCCTTCAAGAAGCTGCGTAATAAAGGCAAGCTCAGTGAGGCGGACGTGAAGGACGCCATGCGCGAGGTGCGCATGGCGCTGCTGGAAGCGGACGTCAACTATAAGGTGGCCAAGGATTTCACCAATCAGGTGGTGGAGGCTGCCGTGGGCGCCAAGGTCATGGAAAGCCTGACCCCCGCCCAGATGGTGATCAAAATCGTCAACGAGCAGCTGACCCAGCTGATGGGCGGCGAGGCGGCGGGGCTGGCTCGTGCCAACCGCCCACCCACGGTCATCCTCATGTGCGGTCTGCAAGGCTCCGGTAAAACCACCCACAGCGCCAAGCTGGCAAAGCTGCTGAAATCCAAGGGCAACCGCCCCATGCTGGTGGCCTGCGACGTATACCGTCCCGCCGCCATCGACCAGCTGAAAGTGGTGGGCGAAAAGGCGGGCGTGCCGGTATTCGAGCAGGGCACCGCCAACCCGGTGGACATCGCCAAAGCGGCGGTTGCTCATGCCCGGGACCACGGCAACGATTATGTGATTCTGGATACCGCCGGACGGCTGCACATTGACGAGCAGCTGATGGATGAGCTGAAGCGCATCAAGGCGACGGTGGAGCCTGCCGAAATCCTGCTGGTGGTGGATGCCATGACCGGACAGGACGCGGTGAATGTGGCCTCCGCTTTCGACGAGGCGCTGGGCATCACCGGCGTGATTTTAACCAAGCTGGACGGCGATACCCGGGGCGGCGCGGCGCTGAGCGTGCGGTCCGTCACCGGCAAGCCCATCAAATTCGCCGGTATGGGCGAAAAGCTGGACGATCTGGAGGTGTTCCACCCGGATCGGATGGCGTCCCGGATTCTGGGCATGGGGGATGTGATGTCCCTCATCGAGAAGGCGGAGCAGCAGGTCAGCGAAAAAGAGGCCGAGGAGCTGGCACGCAAGCTGCAGGAGGATCGGTTCGACCTGAACGATATGCTGGAGCAGTTCCGGCAGATTCAAAAGATGGGCGATCTGAAAAGCATCCTCGGCATGATCCCCGGTATGGGAAAGCAGCTGAAGGATGTGGACATCGACCCCAAACAGTTTGCCCGGGTGGAGGCCATTATCCTGTCCATGACTCCGGCGGAGCGGGAAAAGCCCGCCCTGATGAACCCCTCCCGGAAGCGGCGTATCGCCGCCGGCTGCGGGCAGCGGGTGGAGGATGTGAACCGGCTGCTCAAGCAGTATGAGTCCATGCGCCAGATGATGAAACAGCTCAAGCGCATGGGCAAGGGCGGAAAAGGCGGCAAGGGTCGGAAAATGCCCGGCGGCTTTCCCGGAGGTATGCCCGGCGGGTTTCCCGGCATGGGCGGCTCCGGCCGGTTCGGTTTTTGAATTCATCCCGATTTCGGGTGAAGATAAAGATTTCTGTATCGTATTTTTGGAGGTAATGAATTATGGCAGTGAAAATTCGTCTGCGCCGCACCGGCGCCAAGAAAGCTCCTTCCTACCGTGTGGTGGTGGCGGATTCCCGGTATCCCCGTGACGGTCGTTTCATCGAGGAGATCGGCTATTACAATCCCCTGACCGATCCGGTCGTGGTGAAGATCGACATGGAGAAGGCCAACAACTGGATCGCCAACGGCGCTCAGCCCACCGATACGGTGAAGGCGCTGCTGAAGAAGGCCGCTGAGCAGAACTGAGCCCGGCCGAGCGGTAAGGAGGCAACACAATGGAAGAGCTTCTGTTGACCATTGCCCGGGGTCTGGTGGATGAGCCGGACGCCGTGACCGTGACCCGGGACGAGCCTGCGGAGGACGGCACGGTGGTGTTTCATCTGCGGGTGGCCCCCGGCGATATGGGCCGTGTGATCGGCAAGCAGGGACGCATCGCCAAGGCGATGCGCACCGTCATGCGCGCCGCCGCCACCCGGCAGGATGCCAAGGTGGCCGTAGAGATCGACGAATGATCGGCGGGAAAAGGGGTCGCTCCGGCGGCCCCTTTTTGCCGTATAGGAGGTAATGACAATGCCGCAAAAGGCCTATCTGGAGGTCGGACAGATCACCGGCACCCACGGGGTGCGTGGGGAGGTCCGGGTGCAGCCCTGGTGCGACAGCCCGGAACAGTTCGCCGGGTTCAAAACCCTGTATTGGGACGCCGCCGGCACCCGTCCGGTGGCGGTGCAGGGGCGCGCCCATAAGCACATGGCGCTCCTGAAACTCCACGGTGTCGACACGGTGGAGGCGGCCGCGCCCCTGCGGGGACGGGTGCTGTATGTGGCGCGGGAGGATTTACGGCTGCCCGCCGACCGGTATCTGGTGCAGGATCTCATCGGGCTGACGGTGGTGGACGCCGACACCGGGGAGACCTACGGCACCCTCACCGATGTGAGCCAGACCGGCGCCAACCCGGTCTATCATATGCAAACGCCTAAGGGGGAGGTGCTGATCCCGGCCATTCCCCCGGTGGTGATCGGTATTGACCTGACAGCCGATATTCTGCGGCTGCGTCCCATGAAAGGGTTGCTGGACGATGAGATTTGACATTATGACCCTGTTCCCGGATATGTTCGCGCCGGTGTTCGGGGAGAGTATTCTGGGGCGGGCGCAGGAAAAGGGCCTGTTGGAGATGCACTGTCACCAGATTCGGGCATATACTAAGAATAAGCAGATGCAGGTGGACGATTACCCCTACGGCGGCGGCAAGGGGATGGTCATGTTCCCCCAGCCCATCGCCGACTGCTTCCGGGCGGTGTGCGCCGAGACCGGCAGCCGCCCCCATCTCATTTATATGTCCCCCCAGGGGCACACCCTCACCCAGCAGCGGGCGCGGGAGCTGGCCCGGCTGCCGGGCCTGTGCATCCTCTGCGGCCACTACGAGGGGGTGGACGAGCGGGTGCTGGAGGCGCTGGTGGATGAACAGATCTCCATAGGCGATTATGTGCTGACCGGCGGCGAAATCCCCGCGATGGCGCTGGTGGACTGCGTCTCCCGGATGGTGCCGGGGGTGCTGGCGGATGAGATCTGCTTCACCGAGGAGAGCCATTTCTCCGGGCTGCTGGAATATCCCCAGTACACCCGCCCGGCGGAATGGGAAGGGCGCGGGGTGCCGGAGATTTTGCTGTCCGGCCACCATGCCAATATCGCCCGCTGGCGGCGGGAACAGTCTCTGGAGCGTACCCGTCGGCTGCGTCCGGATATGCTGGAGACCGCCGAGCTGACCGAGGAGGATCGCCGGTATCTGGCGAAACTGGCGGAGGCGGAAACGCCGATATAATCAAAAGTTATCCACAATTTTGTGCAAACCGTCAAATGGCGTTTCCCGAATCCGGCAAAAATCGGGCAGACAACCAAAGTTACGACCGCAGCTCTGCAAAGCGATTGACTTACCCTTGTTTCGTGTTATAATAAGACTGTGTCCAAAGGTGGCCGGAGACATCGACCGCCGAGTTGTAGATGACTTCATGAGAGTGAGGAGTATCGGTTATGTGTGTGAAAGACGTGGTTGTACAGAATCAGGTCGGGCTGCATGCCCGTCCGGCCACCTTCTTTATTCAGAAAGCCAACGAGTTCAAATCCTCGATCTGGGTGGAAAAGGAAGAGCGCCGGGTCAACGCCAAGAGCCTGCTGGGGGTTCTGTCTCTGGGGATCGTGGGCAACACCAACATCCGCATCACGGCGGACGGCCCCGATGAGGAGAAGGCTGTGGACGCGCTGGTGAAGCTGGTGGAGTCCGGCTTCGCGGAGTAAAAATTCAGACCTGTGACGGCGAACAAGGCGCACCCGTACGGATGGGTGCGCCCGTTTTTTTGACGGGAAAGGCGTTTTCTGTTCCGTCGCGGGGCCTTGACGCCGCTGCCGTTTTGCGGATCGCCGACGGGGACGACCGGCCGCAACACGAAATTTCTGCCCGGGAAAAGTCAGACAGCGGGACGCTCTCTTTTGTTATATTACAGGCGGGAGGTGAAACGGTTGGATATGTTACAGCGGCTGAACCGTGCCGTCGGGTATGTGGAGGAGAGCTTGTGCGCGGAGCCGGATGTGGATAAAGCGGCGCGCATCGCCTGTGTGTCCGCCGACAGCTTTATGCGGTTTTTCAGCTACATGACCGGTATGACTTTGACCGAGTATATCCGGCGCAGGCGGATGACGCTTGCGGCGCAGGATATACGGTATGGTAAAAAGCCCATCGTGGACATTGCGGTCCAATACGGATATGACAGCGCGGCGGCCTTTTCGAGAGCTTTTACGAAGCAGCACGGCATCACCCCGTCCGCTTTCCGTAAACACGGTGGCTCTCTCAAGGTATATCCGCCCGTTTCCTTTCACATTCGGATCAAAGGAGCGGCGGAAATGAATTTCAGGATCGTGGAGACAGAGGCCATCGAGGTATACGGCATAGCGAGACCGTACGAGGGACAGGGGTATAAGACCCGGGAAGAATTGCGGCATACCATGTGGTCGGACCGATTGGACAATATACCGGAGCGGCTCTGCGCGGGCAAATTCGACGAGCCTGAAAACACCGCCATGGACGGGGTCTGGTACGGCATATGGCAGGACGGCGGGTATCGGATCGCCCGCGCGAAAGAGTATGTCAAAACCACAGAGCTGCCCAAGAGCCTGATCCCGGCCGGCACCTATGCCGCTTTCACCTCAGAGAGAGGTGGATTTGCCGGGGAGGAGATTCCCCGATTGTTTGAACAGATTTTTGATTCCTGGCAGCCGACATCCGCGTATACGTGGAGGGGGGACTGCATCATTGAGGTGCTGCACCTGTGGACCGGGCGTGAGCTGCGAAAAGAAAACCGGTATTATGAGGTGTGGATACCGGTGGAATTGAAGTGACACACCTGCGTTGTGTACCGAGACGGAAATTGCGCTCTCGGTGACGATACAGAAAGGAAGTTTGGCGATGCAGATTTTTGATACCCATGCCCACTATGATGACGGGGCCTTTGACGCGGATCGGGAGGTGCTGCTGGCATCTCTGCCGGAGCAGGGAGTGCGGGCGATATTGTCCGCCGCCGTCGACCCGGAATCCGCCCGCCGGACGCTGGCGCTGTGCCGACGGTATCCGGGGTTTCTGTTCGGCGCCGTCGGCATCCACCCGGAGGCGGTGGGGCAGGCGCCGGACAGCTGGCTGCGGGATATCTATACCCTCGCCGCCGACCCTGCCTGCCGCGCCATCGGCGAGATCGGACTGGACTATCACTATGAGGACGGCGCTCCCCGGCAGGTGCAGCGGGAATGGTTCCGGCGGCAGCTGGCGCTGGCGCAGGAGCGGAATCTGCCGGTGGTGATCCACGACCGGGACGCCCACGAGGATACGCTGAGAATCCTGGAGGAATACAAGCCCCGGGGGGTGGTGCATTGCTTCTCCGGCAGCGTGGAGATGATGCGCCAGCTGACCGCATGGGGGCTGCACATCGGCATCGGCGGTGTGGTGACCTTTAAGAACGCCCGCCGGGCGGTGGAGGTGGCGGCGGCTGTCCCCGCCGACCGGCTGCTGCTGGAGACGGATGCGCCCTATATGGCGCCGGAGCCGGAGCGGGGGCAGCGGAATCATTCCGGGCGGATCGTTCACGTGGCCCGCCGTCTGGCGGAAATTCGGGGCGTGGATGCGGAAAGCCTGTGCCGCCAGACCTGCGCCAACGCCTGCCGCCTGTTCGGGGTGGATTTGCCGGCGGCGGAGTGATTCGCCGGAGCGGGGCGGACGGGAGCTTCTTCCGGTTTTGCGCCGGGCGGAATACTCCGCGCAGGGGCTTGCACGCCCGGCCGCCCCGTGGTATACTGTTCTAAGACAAAGTAATTGGAGTACGATCGTTTTTTCGGCAAACAGCATTTGTTACCCTCCGCCTAACATATGCCTGTGTTCTTTGGCCGGGTGACCCGCCGCTGAAAAGCGCGGTTTGCCGAAAATCTTCGATCGGCTACGAGAAGATTTTTCGTGTGGCAAGTCAAAGAATGCCGCAATACGGCCGTATGGTAAGTGACCAGACAAACAAACCGGGGGAATATTCCGTTGCAGGAACGGTTGTACTCTATTGGTTTGTCCGGCCGAGCGTTCCTATGAAACGACAGGAGGTACAACGAAATGAAAAAACGTCTGATTGCGCTGCTGCTGGCGATTGCTGCGGTGCTTGCCTGCGTCGGCTGTCAAAAGGACGCTGCCGACCGTTCTTCCACCCCCGAGCCCACGCTGCCGCCGTTGCCGACGACCGATGCAAGCGGCCCAGAAACCACCACCACGACCTCGTTTGCCGACCCCGCCGCCACCGCCACCCGCCCGTCGGCCGCTGTAACCACCACCACTACCACCACGACTACCGCCCGGCAGACGGTGCGCATCACCATCCCGGAGGGGTGGACGCTCACCCAGATCTTTCAGAAGCTGGATCGGGAGGGGGTCTGCCGCTTTGATGCGCTGATGGCGACGGCAGAGAGCTACGATTACAGCTATTATTCGCTGATGGCCGCCCGTCCGGCCAATACCCGCGCCTTCCGGCTGGAGGGCTATCTGTATCCGGACACCTACGATTTCTATAAGGATGAACCGCCCCAGGATGCCATCGGGCGATTCCTGCGGGTGGCGGAGCAGCGGATCACCGCCGACGATCGCCGTCAGGCGCAGGCGCTGGGATATTCTGTGGATCAGATTCTGACCGTGGCCTCCATCATCGAAAAGGAGGGCTCCGACCCGAATCAGGTGGCGACGATCGCATCGGTGATCTATAACCGTCTGAAAAAGAATATGCCCCTGCAGATGGATGCCGGCATCACCTATATCGAGAATCGGGTGAAACCGTACATCTCCGGGGACATAAACCGGTATAACAGTCTGTATAATATGTACAAATGCAGCGGCCTGCCCGCCGGACCGATCTGCAATCCGGGGAGAGTCACCATCCGGGCGGCGCTGCATCCGGCCGAGACCGACTATCTCTATTTCTGTCACGATAAAAATGCCGGGTATTACTATGCCGCCACCTATGAGGAGCACCAGGAGAATCTCAAAAAGGCCGGTCTGACGGGCTGATTTTTCTTTGTTTCGCCGCTGCCTTACGGAGAGCTGCACAGCGCCTTATGGCTGCGCGGGCAGCCCCACGCTCTGCCGCAGCCGGGCGATGCCCCACAAAAACCAGATCGCCTGCTCGCCGTTGCCGCAGTCGGTCAGTTTCCAGCCGTTTCCGGCGGGGGTCATCCATTCCATGTATACGTCGTTTGTGTGGTATTGGGTGAGGAATTGCAGGCTCTCCAGTGCATGGGCATAGTCGCCCTGCCGGGCGGCGGCCGCCAGATCCCAGCCCACGCTTTTGCCCAGAATGCGGTTTTTCACCGTGCCGTCCGCGGCGCATTCCACCGCCAGATATCCGCCGACCGGAGCGGACTTCCATAGCCGCTGCCGGGTATAGGCGACGGTGTTCTCCCAGAGGGCGGCGTCGATCCGGTCGGCGAAGGGGGTCAGACAGATCCAGCTTACCCCCTGCTCCGGCGTATAGCGCTCGCCGTCCTGATACCGCAGCTCCCAAAAGACGGATTTCCCGTCCACGGTATGGGTCAGCTGCTGCCGCAGGCCGGAGCGCAGCGCCGTGGCGGTTTCCCGCCAAAGGGCGGCGTCTCCCGCCCGATCCCGGCGCTCCGCCACGTCGGATAGCTGCTCCAGCGCCGCCAGCACGAAGCTGTTGGTCAGCAGATCATAGGCATCGGGGTAGTCGGTGCCGTTTCGCATCCGGGAATGGGTCAGCCGCCGGTTGCGCATGAGGGACAGCTCCCGGTTGAAATAGGTGTCGCTGCAAAAGGCGTCCGCCTCCCGTTTCATCAGGTCGTAGGTCTCGTCGAAGAAACTGCCGTCTCCGGCGGCGGCGATATACTGCGCCCAGCCCAGCACGAAATGCGCCCGGCCGTCCAGCTCATCCTCCTGCCGTACCGTGCCGTCCGCGGCGATGGTGAAAGGCAGATAAGGGAGGTTTTGCTGCCGCACCGTGTCGGTGACGAATCGCAGCGCTTTCCCGGCGGCGGCGGTTTCGCCCGTCTCCACCGCGAGGATGGCGAAGGCGCCGATGGAACGGACGTATTCTCCCTTGTATCGCCCGGTGAGGGATTCCTGCAAAAAGCCGCTGTTCTGCAATCGCCCGAAAATGCTGTTCCAGGTGGTGTGATAGATCGTGGCCACCCGCCCTTCGCTCAGCAGCGCCGTCACCTGCGTCTGCTCGGCGGGGGGCGGCGCGGTAGTGGTGGTCGTGGTTGTGGCAGCGGAGGTCGGCGGCGCGGTGGTGGATGCCGGGACGGAAACGGCGGAGGACGCGGGCGATGCGGCCGTGCCGCAGCCAAATAGCGTGACTGCCAGCAGTCCCGCCGTCAGCGCCGCCGCCAGCCGTCGATGGTTCGCAAACATAGGAAACCCATCCTTTCAGATCGTTCGGTCATTTCAGATGCCGCCCGTCGGGGATGTCGGCACCGAGCGATGGGAGACAGCTGCTCCGGAAAAGGGAGCGCCTCCCCGGTTGATTGTCTCACAGTATACCATAGTCCGCCGCTCCGGTCAAACGGGTGTGACGGCGGGAAGAATACAAACACAGCGAACGCCCACGATTTTTGTGAAATCGCGGGCGTTCGCTCTATCCGCTCGGTTTATTTTATGCGCTTTTATCCGATTCGTATATAGCGATGCGCGCTGTGAACCATTTCGGGAGGATGTACCCCCGTTGCGGGGGGCGTAACGGAGCGTATTTCGTTACGGCTTTTTTCGGCCGTCAAAAAAATTCTTTCCGCCCACTTGACAACCTATCGGTCGGTAGGTATAATGGGGATACCATCACCAAGCGACAGGAGGACAGGGAAGTCATGGAAAAGGGGAATACCAAACAGGAAATTCTGGAGACGGCATTGGAGCTCTTCTCGGTCAAGGGATATGAAGCCACTTCCATCTCGCAGATCGCCGAAGCGGTCGGCATCCGTAAGGCGTCGCTGTACAGCCATTTCGGGAGCAAGCAGGAGATCCTCGACGCACTGGTGCGGGAAGTTCTGGAGGAGTACGACAGCCATTCGATTTTTACGCGGGCGGATTGGAATGATCCTGCTTTCACGAAGGATAAGCAGGCTGTGACCCCCGACGAGGCGGTGCAAATGATCTTGGGACAGATCCGCTATATCCTGCACGATCCGCGGATCAGCAAATCCCGTAAGATGCTGACCGTTGAGCAGTTTCAAAATCCGACGCTGGGCGCATTGCAGACCAGGCAGAACTATACCAATGTCCTGGGCTATTTTACGGGGCTTGTCCGGTTCCTGATTTCCGGGGGCAGGCTGGCCGACGGCGATGCGGAGATCATGGCGGCGCAGCTCTGTCTGCCCATCTCTGTGTGGATCAATCTCTGCGACCGGGAGCCGGAACGTGAGGGAGAGGTCATAGGGCTGATCGAGCGGCACATCCGGCAGTTCTTCCGGGTGTACGGGATCGGGGAAAACGGAAATAAAAAATCATGATCACGGGAGAGGATACCGTATGGAGAACCGCGCGCTGGTCGTGATCGACCTGCAAAATGACATCACCAAAAATTACAGAGAGATCATTGATAAAGTCAATGAGGCGATCGACTGGGCCGTCCAAAAGAAGCTGTGGGTTGTTTACATCCGGCATAACAACCTGTCCGCGGGAACGAGGACCTTCAAGCCCGGCGCCCGCGGCGCCGAACCGGTACCGGAGCTGAAGATCGTATCCGATCATATTTTTACGAAGACGAAGAGTAACGCGCTGACCAGCGAGGCTTTCGCCGCGTTTATTCAGGAGCACGGCATTACCGAGTTTTATATTGCCGGGGCAGATGCTACGGCCTGTGTCAAATCCACCTGCTTCAACATGACGAAAAATGGCTATACCGTCCATGTGCTGTCCGACTGTATTACCAGCTACGATACAAAGAAGCTGCCGGAGATGCTGGACTATTATGAAAGCAGGGGGTGCTCTGTCGCGGAACTTCGGGAGATCGTCCAATGAGCAAAAAGACATCTCGGATGAGGAGCAATGAAAATAAAGAAACTGCCGCATCCGCGCTCCGTGCTTTTCACCGATCCCGGTGTACTTTACCCGGATGACAGCGCGGCGCGGGGCGGGTCCGAAAATCATCGGTGCGATTCGGTGCTTTCTGCCGTTTTGCTCTCCGATTATGATTCTTATCGCTATACGACGACCGCCGCACACCGCTTAGTAAAGGGAGAGCAGGAGTATGGATAACAAAGCCAGCATGACCGCCCTGATGAGTTCTTTTGGGCGGGCGTTCCATGCGGAGCATGAAGAGCATCCGGTTTTCGCGGATCATCGGGCCAAAGAGCTGATGACGGCGGAGGAATATGCCGCCGTTGGGGACTATATTCTCGGCGGGGCGCGGTTCTTTGAACCGGAGATCGACCCGGCGGCGCAGGAGCCGCAGGCACTTTTGCGCAGACTGGTGAATGGGCATATCGCGCCGTCGCCGCTGTGCCGTGCGGCCTATACGGAGCGGGCTCTGCGAACCGCCGCCCGAACCGGCGCAGAGCAGTGTGTGATCCTCGGGGCAGGGCTGGACACCTTCGCTTTCCGGGAAACGGCGTTCGTATCGAATCACCGGGTATTTGAGGTCGATCATCCCCTGACGCAGGCGGACAAAAAGGAACGGATCGCCCGCGCGGGCTGGACGGCTCCTGCAAATCTCGCCTTTATTCCCGTGGATTTTGCAAAGGACAGCTTGGCGGAGCGTCTGATCGCCGGCGACTTCGACCCGTCTGTGCGATCTTTCTTTTCCTGGCTGGGTGTGACGTATTATCTTTCGGCAGAGGCCATCGGCAGAACGCTTTGCGCGCTCTCCTCGCTTTGTGCGGACGGCAGCGCGCTGGTGTTCGATTATCCGGACGAGCATTTCTTTGCGGCCCCCGAAAGGCGTGTGCAGAACACGATCATGATGGCAAAGGCGGGGGGCGAGCCGATGCAGTCGGCCTTTTCCTATCCTGCGCTGGAAAAGCTGCTGGAAAAGCATGGATTTCTCATCTACGAGCTGCTGACGCCGGACGACATTCAACGGGATATCATCGACGGAGCGGGAGCGGATCTGAAAGCCTTTGAGCACGTCAATTACTGTCTGGCCGTCAGAAAAAACTGATCTTGCGAAAATGAACGGCATACGGCGGCCTCCGGCGTCTTGCGGGTGTCCGGCCTCCGGGGTCTGCCAATGGCGGGAGTGTGGGCGGGTTCCGGCCGGCACGCCACAGAAAAATCGCTTTTCACAAACGGTGTAGTTCCCGGCGCTTTTCATGTTGCGTCCGGCCGTGTGAAAAATGAAGCGTCGGGAAGGGCTTGGATAGGAGGACTGCATATGAACCAACTGATTGGCTGCTGCGGGCTGGACTGTGCGACCTGCGACGCCAGAATCGCAACGGTCACGGATGATAAGGCTCTGCGCGACAAGACCGCCGCCCTGTGGTCGAAGCTCAACGGCGTGCCCATCACTCCGGAGATGATCCGCTGCACCGGTTGCCGCATGGCAGGGGTAAAAACGCCTTTCTGCGACAGGCTCTGCTCGGTGCATACGTGCGTGCGGGAGAGGGGGCTGGATACCTGCGCGGATTGCCCCCGGATGGACGGATGTCCGCACCTGGGGCGCATCGCCGCAAACAGCCCGGTTGTTTTGGAGAACCTGAAACGGCTTCGGGAGACGAAAGGGGCCGAGACCGATTGAGGGCGGCGAGCCGCCTGTCCGCTCTTGCGCGGAGAGCGCTGTTCTCTCTGTGGCATACCTGTCGCCTGTCCCGGAACTGCCCGGGACGACACCGACCGAGTGTGTCCGCCAATACCGGCTCACGCAGGCGGCGGTGGACTGCGTAGGATTCGTCGGTTATCGGCTGTTGCCGGGAGGATGAGGCCCCGCGTGTTCCGCCGGAGCCGGGGGCTATGCGGCTGCTGCCGGGGACGGGGCGTGTATACCTGCGACGGCTCTTCAGATTCTATCGGCCGGTGGCCAAGGTGCTGCCCTGTAATCGGGTGATGCACCGGTGCCGTGCCTGACCCGGCGACCCCGAGCACGAATGAAACGACCGCACCCTCCGGCCAACTGGTTGCGCCGGAGGGTGCTTTTCTGTTTGTGCGGTGACGGGAAACGCAACGCCGCACCGGGTGTTGTTCCATGACAGGATATGCGGCCATCCGGATGTCCCTCTCTATACCGTGCTTCAGGCATCTGCTCAACCGGTGGTTGCGCAGAGGTAACCGGATATGGTATACTTTTTTCACGGGTAACGCTGTATAATGGACGCAGAAAGCGCTTTCGGATCTGGATAAGAACGGAGAGAATGAGATGCTGAACATCGGCGAAAAAATCAAAGAGCTGCGGAAAGCACAGGGAGTGACCCAGGAAAAGCTGGCAGAGTATTTGCATATTTCCTATCAGGCGGTATCTAAGTGGGAAAACGGTCTTGCCTTGCCGGATTTAACCCTGATGCCTGCCTTATCGAACTTTTTTGGAGTGTCTGCGGACTATTTGCTTGGAATTACATTGAGTAAAACAGATGAAGCGGTCAAAAGCTATGTGGACAAGGCGGGGGAATATTCGCACACGGGGGAGCTGCACAAAGGGATAGCCGTCATCCGGGAGGCATTGCATACATATCCGAGTAACCACGAGCTTTTGTCGATGCTTGTGGAGTTTTTGTTCGGTCTTTATTGTGCTGACCATACGGCAGACTATGCGGAGGAGCTTGTCCGAACCGCAGAACGACTTTTGAGCGATTGCACGGACGAGAATATTTGTATACCCACATTGGAACGGCTGGCGTATACCTACAACCTCTTAGGACAGCAGGATAAGGCGATTGAAACGGCAAACCGGCTGCCCGCGGTTATTACCAATCGCCATCAGGTTTTGTCCAACATCATTATGCCTATGCCGGAACGGAAGAAAAAGAAACAAGAATGTCTGTTTGCGGGATTCGAGGTGTTGATTAACGACGTTTTATGGATGGGTGGACTCAGCATTGGGAAAAAACAGTATGAAACGGCAATCGATATATATACGAGAGCAATACAGTTGACGGTGGCTTTTTCGGATGAGGGGTTTTTCCTGTTGCGTTTAGCCGGAGCGTATTCCGGAATGGCAATGGCGTATGCAGGGCTTGCCAAAACGGATGAAGCCTACGGGTATTTGGGAAAAACAATGGAAACGTATCGCAGGTTTGAAGACGCTTTTCTAAGAAATACGGTTCCGTACCATTCTCCCCTATTGGACGGGCTGACATTTTCCGTTGATTCGTTGCACACGAATGTGGATATTGTGGAATATAGCGAATATGCCGAATGGTATAGAAAGCTGCGCGAAGTGTATGATTGCTTTGATTCCGTGCGGCGGGATGACCGCTTTGGGGATCTTTGCGAGCGCATCGAAAAGGATCTGGAGTATTACAAGTGCCAAAAAAGGAAACGGCTTAAATAGCCCCATGTCGGTCCCGCCTTTTTTGGATTTTCGTGTCTATAAGGGGAAAGAACCTTTTTCGACCTGCACTGCCGACCGGCAACGTCTCGCAATCGCTCCACCTGCACAAAAGCCCATGTTCTGTATCGGGAGCCTACCGCTCATTCTTCGACGGAAAACACCACATTCTCCAGTGTCGAGAGCCGGGACACGTCCATGTCGATCCGTTTGTCGATGACGACATTGATGCCCACATTGCCCTGAATCCCGCTTTTGGGGGCAAAAATCTGGTAGGTGAAACTCTCCGGTATGGCCTTCTCCAGCGCCCGCACCACGTCGTTCACCCGATAGGCGTCGTCGATCTCCACATAGATCACCTCGGCGGATTTGCGCTTGCGCTCAAACCGGGCGAACAGTACGATGGTGGTCAGGAAAAGCACCGTCACCACCACGGCCCCCACATAATATCCGTAGCCCAGCGCCACGCCGATGGTGGCGGTGGTCCACACCCCCGCTGCCGTCGTCAGTCCGGTGATGATATTATTGGATTTGAGAATAATCATGCCCGCGCCCAGAAAGCCGATGCCCGACACCACCTGCGCCGGGATGCGGAACACATCGCCGCTGTCCACAAAATTGTGGACAAACATACTGGTCATGGCAGTCATGCAGGAGCCCAGACACACCAGGATGTGGGTGCGCATCCCCGCCGCCCGTCCGTGCCGGGCCCGCTCGCTGCCGATAAGACCGCCGATCACCACTGCCGCCAGCGCCCGCATCACTGTTTGTATCAGCATTTCTTTCATAGTCTCTCCTTGCCCTCCTCATCCGCGATTTCGAACAATAGCCGCCCGTCGGCATCGGTATAGGCGGAGCAGATTCGCCCGCCCTCTAATCGGCAGGCCACCCGTCCCCGCCAGCGGAAGCTGCTCGCTGTCTCCGGAATCTCCCGGCGGGGGCGCTCGATATATTGGCAGTAGGCCCAATCCTTTTCCCGCATGAACCGGTTCACATCGGTATACCGATGGCCGAACGCCCGGTCTCCGCACAGCCGCCATACATGGGTGTCGTCGGTCTCGAACCCATCCAGCGTATACCGGTCGCTGTAATGGAGGGTGCCCAGCGCCACCCGATTCTTCCAGTCGATCTCCCACAGAAATCCGTTGTCGGTCATGGCGTACACCCGCCCGTTGGCGCCGGATTTCAGTCCGTTTTCCACCACCCGGCCGCAGCCGGCGGTAAACACACCGGTCAGCGGCGCCGGAGCATAGGGCGGGCGCACCGCCCCCGCCGGACGGATATAATCGGCGGGCTCCTCGATCCGCCCCGTGTCGTGGTTATAGGTGCGCACGGTCAGCTGCCCGTTTTCCTCGTCCAGTATCCGGGTGTGCCGCTGCCCGTCCCGGGAGCAGGAGGGGGCGGCGCCGACGGTGAAATAGGCGAGCCCGTCGGTCAGCGCCTGACTGTCCGGGTGGTGATGTCCCATATGGTAATGTCCGGAGAACCACAGAGCGATCTGCCGATAGCGGCGTGCCAGCGTCGGCCATACCTCGATGCCGTGATCCTGGTTGAGATAGGCGTTCGCCGCCCGCACGTGCACCGTCGGCACCGTCAGCAGCCCGCAGCCCATCGGCGGTGCATGGGTGATCAGCACCGTGGGTTTTTCCGGTTCCCGCTCCAGTTCCGCCGTCAGCCAGCGCAGGCTGTCCGGGGAAACGTAGCATTCGTATTCAAAGTAGAAATCGTCCCGGGGCTGCGGCTCGATGTGTACGCAGAGCACCCGAAAGGCGTCGAACTCCAGCACGGTATTTCGGGGCGGGCAGCCGAAAGCCCGGGCATAGTTCGCCGCCACCGTGCCGCTTTTCATCTGCCGCTCCCCCGATTCATACTGCACGTCGTGGTTGCCCACCAGCGCCAGCGGATGGGAGATGCCCGCCCGCTCAAATGCCGCCGCCACCCGGTGGAACGCCTCATAGCTGCCGAAAATCTCCCAGTAGCCGTAGTCTCCCACCAGAATCGTATGATCCGGGTGCAGCGCCGCGATCTCCGCCGCGACGGCATCCAGCGATTCGTCCTTTTCGTATTGCAGATCTCCCACGATGGCGATCCTCATAGCGCTTCCTCCTTAAACAAACGAATGACGGGGGCGGACAGAATGCCGGTCTCCTGAAAGCAGTAGCCCTCCGTATAGTCGGCGTCTGCATCCCAGGAGGACGGCACGATATAATAGTGGGGGTCGGCGATCCGGCGATTGTGGATGGGTCCGAAGGTGTTGTTGCGGTTGCCGTAGCACACCAGCTCCAGCGTATGCCGCCCCCGGGTAAGGGGCGTGCGCACCGTGAAGGGCGCCCAGGCGATCAGACCCGCATCCCGCCCATCCACCAGCACCCGGATGCAAGGGGCGGCAAAATCCGCCACGGCGATCTCCGCCACACAGTCCTCGGTATCCAGCGCGGTGCGGTAGATCACCGTGCCGCCGTAGAAAGGCATTCCTTGCCGACCGGGCGCGGTAAAGCCCACGGCATCCGCTGCCGGGGACAGGGTCACGGTGGTGCCCTCCAGCGTCGCCGCAAATTCCCCCAGCAGATAGCCCGGTTCCAGCTGCCGCACAATGGTGATCGGCAGCTGCACCGTCAGCTCGTTCTCTCCGATTCGGGTGGCAGGCAGCGCCACGGTGGGGATATCCTCGTCCACATACCAGCCGGTGAGGGCGGTCGGCACCGCGGCTCCGTTGAGCCACAGACGCGCCTCTCCCGCCCGTTCCAGCGCCAGCTGCAGCCCGGACAGCGGCTGGGTGCAGCGGAACGTATACCGGGCATACACCGGATACCCGGGCGGGTCCTCCACAATATACGGCTGCGCCTCGGTGGGCGTCAGGTTCAGCGCCCGGCACACCGCCTCATTCTGCGCCAGCACGTAATCTTCCTCGCCGTAGGCGATCCCGTCCGGCGACACCCGGCACCGATCCAGCACCACGCAGTTCGGCTCCGTCCGGGTGCACACCGCCTGCTCCGGCACGATCACCCGGTACGGCTGCGGCGGCGCTTGCGGGCACAGCGGCGCCGGGCGCTCCTGCGTCAGCCGCAGCAGCAGGCTGTCGTTGGCGTACCAGTCCCGGCGCACCAGCGTCTTGCCCTGTCCCACCGTATAGTCCGCCGGCTCCGTCGTCCCGGTCAGGGTATTATACACCGTCACGCCGTATTCTCCGGCAATTTCGATCGTCACCCGCTCCGGCGTGACGGTGCGGCGGGCGGGGTCGGTTTTGCCCATCTCCCGGGCGGTGGCGATCAGCAGCCAGCGGTCGCCGTCCTTTTCACTGAGACGGTAGAGTTTATCCGACGGGCCGTCGGGCGTCCCCGCCTGGGTGATCCGCACCCGGCGGTAAGGCTCCAGCGTCTCCGGCAGCGCCGCCAATGTCGGCAGCACTGTCGCTTGCCGATACAGCGCTTCCACCCGGCGGCTGGGGCGGCCGTCCAGATACCGGGGGCACTCCCCCAGAAAAATCACCCGCCCGCCGGTGCGCAGGAACCGCTCCAGCAGCGCCACGGTGGTCTCCCGCAGCGTCAGCACGGGCGGCACCACCACGACGGCATAGGACATAGCCCCCACCTGCAGCCGGTCGGAGCAGGCGGTCTCCTGTGCGGGCAGATTGCCCTCGCAGAGGAAATCGAAATCATAGCCGGCATACAGCAGCGTCCGGATGACGGCGTGAATCTCCCGCTCCTGCTGCCGGATGGCGGCAGCGGATGTATCCCGAGGGCCAACGGACAGCATCGTGCTCTCGATGGGATGGATCACCGCCACATCCACCACATCCCGGCCGCCCTCGAACACCACATTCAGCCGGGCGTAGTGGTCCTCCAGCGTCCGGAATTCCCGACACCAGGGCGCCTGCTCGTTGAAAGAGGCGGGGTAATCCCGCTTGGCGCTGCCTTTCATGGAATACATCGCCAGATGGGGCACCCGGAGGGTCACCCCGCACACCGCCTGCCAATCGCCCTGCATCTTCAGGCATTTGAAGTCGAAATCCCAGCCGGTGACGCCGTATAGCTCCGACAGCATCCCCGGCTTCCCGTACTGCCGCACCACCGACTGGGTTTGCTTGGCGGTGAGCAGCTCGATGCGGTCGAACAGCATATCAATGCCGGGAATATCGAAGGCGGGATACAGCTGCATCAGGTCGCCGCCCCAGCTGAGCTGCTGGAACAGTTCGTCCTCCATCATCAGATGGCCGCAGAATCGCAGCCCCTGCTGCCGGGCCGTCGTCCCCAGTGTATCAAAAAACGCCTCCCGGGTCAACCGGGTGGTCAGCTGAAAATAGTCGTATCGCAGAGCGCTGTGGACCCCCTCCCGGTCCCAGAACAGTTCCGGCAGCCGGTCGATGAGGTCGTAGCCGTAGGTCTCCCGGAACCGCTCCGGCAGCCGGTAGGTCCAGCAGACCGCCGCCGCCCCGGAGCAGGTCTCCTCCGGCAGCCGGATGGGTATATGCCGGGGCTCGTCGGAAAAGATGGTGGGGACGGTTTTCCCATATTCCGCCCCGAAACGGCGGAAATATTCCCGGTGGGTCAGCTCCGTAAACCGCGCCATCGCCTCCGGCTGCATAATATCCGCATAGGTCTGGAAATTATACCGTCCGCTGGGAGCCATGGTCTCGGAATAGGCGTAGATCTTGCGGTGCGCCGCCGGCTCCTCCGGCCGGATCCGCCGATAGGAGCGCAGCCGGCCCTCGTCGGTAAATTCCACATCGTAGCAGCCCACCAGATAGGCTTCGCCGCGCTCCACGGCGGCGTCCCGCTCGGCGGTGAGGGGCGGCAGAACCTCCTCGTCGGCGGTGAGGATCAGCGTGCGCTGTCGGTAGCGGGGGGTACAGGTCACAGCGCCCCCCGCATAGCCGGAGGGCCACCGATCCTCGTCGTAGAGACACGCCTGCATTCCGGCGGCCTTTGCCGCCTCGATGCACGTTCCCACGCAGTCGAAGAATTCTTCGCTGAGATACGCCGTTTCCAGCCCGTAGCGGGAATGCATATAAAAGCCGCCGAACCCCATCTCCCGGAAAACGGCGATCTGCCGCGCCAGCCGTTCCCGCTCCAGCGGGCCGTTCCAGGACCAGAAGGGCGCCGCCCGGTAGGCGGCGGTGGGGTGTGCGAACAGTTCCATGGAAAATGTCTGCATAAGGTGTGGCTCCTCCGTGTCGGATACGGTATTCCTGAATACAAGTCATCGGGGTACGTCCCTTTTTGGGGGCGAACCGCGCGTGCGGCGGCTTTGTGCTCCGCCAAACCATGCGGTTCGCCGGAGCTCTCCGCACCTGCATGGAAATCTGTTTCGTCGCAGGCGCGGGGGTATTCCGATGGCTTTGTCTTAAGTATAGCATACATTCCCAAAAAATTAACAGTCGATTTTTTGCATTTGTTGTGGTATACTAAGAGATAGACGGTATATATAACACACTGCGAAAGGAGAACCGTGGATGAAAACCTACAAGATGGACGACCGCCTGCCGTTCCACTCGCTGAATGACGACGGCATCGTTTTGTGGAAAGGGGATGCCGTGCGGCCCGAGCCGATCCACACCCACGAATTTGTCGAGATCACCTACATATTCGCCGGCAAGGGTATCCACAAGATCAACGGCACCTCCTATCCGGTACACCGGGGCGATTTCCTGTTCATCAATTATAACGATACCCACTGCTTCGAGCCCATCGAGAATCTGGTGTACTGCAACATCCTGCTGCTGCCCAGCTTCATCAACAATGAGCTGATCAATTCCGAGAATGCGCTGGATATGCTGATGCTGTCCACCTTCAGCAGCATCAATGCCGATCTGAAATCCATCCACCCGTTCATTCATTTCCAGAAAAAAGAGGCGGAGGAGATCGAGAGCCTTATCAACCAGATGCTGGCGGAAAACGAGACCCGGGATCGGGAATTCCGCACCGTCTTAAAATCCCTGATGATGGTGCTGCTGGTGAAGATTTTTCGCAAGATGCAGGCGGACGACCATGCGGTGGCCATCAATAATACCGGCAAGCTGACCCCGGAGATCATCGACTACATCAACCAGAACTGTTATGAAAAGATCTCTCTGAGCCATCTGGCGCAGAAATGTTTTTACAACCCGGCGTATTTCAGCCGCATCTTTAAGGAATATACCGGCATGACCCTCACCAGCTTTGTACAGAAGCAGCGCATCGCCAAGGCGCAGCAGCTGCTGGTGGAGACGGAGCGCAGCGTCAGCGACATCAGCACCACCGTCGGGTACAGCGACAAGACCCAGTTCTATAAGATATTCCGCAAATATTCCCGGGGACTGCTGCCCAATGAATTCCGCAGCCGCTATCGGGGGAGCGGCATCCCTCTGCCGCAGGACGACGCCGAGACGCCCGCCGGGGAGGAGCATACCGACACCGACTGAAAGCGGCCCCGCCAACCGGAACGGTCGGCGGAGCATCGGCTGTCCGGGAGAGTCCGCAGGACGTAAAAACCGCTGCTGCACCGGCACAGATTCCCGCCGTAGGGGGATGCCGCATCGAAAGGCGAAGCGCCGACCATACGAAGGTCGGCGCTTTTTTGCGTGTACGCGGGCGCAGCTGCCCTGCAAAAGCCGAGCTTGCCGGAGAAGAAATCGTCGATTATTGCTTTCTGACGGTGAACAATTGCCGATGAGCAGCCAGCATAAATTGCTGTGGGATGGACGAAAGATCGACCGTCAATTATTGCGCTGGTGAGATCGGCGCTTTTTTCTACTTTGTTCAAAAAGTGCCCCTTGTTTTTGGAATAATAAGGCAATAATGGCGCAAAATACACCCAAAAATTGCAAATATGTATGCAAAAATTGCTGTTTCTCGGCGTTTCAATTGCTATGCCTTTTAAGACATGATATGCTAATCGTGCGCACAGAGACCTGCGAAAACTCCAAAACCAAAGTGGAATAATTGATATGAGATTCGGCGCCGGCGGGCGAAAGGGGGGAGCCTTTTGAGCGAAACCAACGCTTTTATGGACTATAAGAACATATACGACCTCTTTTTTGGCCAGCTGAGTCTGGATAACACCCCGAAAAGCAAGCGTAAGGACACGATCCCGGAGATCGGCGTGATGAAGGAGATGCTCATCGAGGACGCCTGGCGGGATGTGCCGTTTTCGCTGGTGGCGGCGGGATATTATGAGGTGGGCGACCGCCATGTGACCGACCGCAGCGATGTGGACTCCTTCGAGGTGATCGACACGGTGGCGGGACGGGGCATCATCAGCATCGGCGGACGGGAATTTGAGTGCCTGCCCAATACGGTGCTGCTGCTGGACTGCCGGGTGCACCACACCTTCCGGGTCAAAAAAGGGGAGACCTGGACCTATAAGCACCTGCATTTTCTGGCCAACGATTCCGCCCGATGCGTGGCGGAGAAGGCGTCGATGATCCTGACAAAGGATATGGGGATCATCAACGACCGGTTTGACGACATACTGAATGAGCTGCACAGCGTCAAGACCTCCACCCATTATCTGTTGAGCAACTGGATCTCCGATATTCTGACCCGCATCATCTGCTACGAATTCAAAAGCTCCTTCACCGACCCGCAGGAAAAGCTGGTGAACCGGGCGGTGGAGTATATCCAGAACCATTACGGCGAAAAAATCACCGTGCAGCAGCTGGCGGACGACGTGTTTATTTCCACCTATCATTTCATCCGGCTGTTCAAAAAATACCACGGCGTGCCGCCGTACAGCTATCTCAACGAGTACCGGCTGAAAATGGCCCAGTATAAGTTCCTGCAAAAGAAGCACATCAAGGAAGTGGCGGAGGAATGCGGCTTCAGCAGCACCAACAGCTTCACCCGCGCCTTTCAGAAGCGGTTCGGCGTGCTGCCCAGCAAATACCGGGAGAACGTGGTGGGTCAGCTGCGCAGCGCCGATGCGGACCCCGATCCGGAGGATGAAGAGGATTGCGAGGACACATAAGGTGCTTTCAAAGCGCAATTATTGAGGGAAGATAGCAATTTTTTACAATTCGTCCCCGCAATTTGTACGCTTTGCCGGAAAAATAGCTAAAAATTTTGCTGTGCTGCGTACAATAATTGCGGATAGCCGTCGAATCTATCGACAGGAACCGGGAAAATTGCTATGCTTTATACCGTAAGCCGTCGGAGTGGGCGGCCGGGAGTTTTTCGATCAACATACCGCCATCGAACGGATGCGGAGAACGGAGCGAATGATGAAACAGAAAGTATTGGCTATGGTTTGCAGTATCGCCCTGCTGGCAGCGGTCTGGTGTCCCGGCGTGCCGTTTGTTTCCGCGGCGGAAAAGGGCACGCCGGTGACGCTTTCGGACGGCTCCGAATGGCTGATGCTCACCGACACGGAGCAGAATACGCTGGATACCGACGGGGAGGGGCGGTATGCCCTGCACACGACGGCGGCGAATGCCGACGGCTCCGCCTTTGAGCTGATCTCCCGCCGGACCTACCCGCTGTCCAGCGGGTATCTCATGCGTTGCCGGGAGGCCTCCTATGCCGAAACCTATTTCGGCCTGACCACGGCCTATTCCTACGATCTGAATGACGAAAACTCCATCCGTTTCTGCCGGGTGAACGGCTATAACGGGAATGAGAATACCGTCGCCGTCAAGGTGCTCTATAAAGGCAAGTACGAGGTGGTGTTCTCCAAGTTTGGGTATACCCGCGACCGGTATTCCAAGATCACGGTGGTGAAGGAGAACGGCAGCTACTATCTGGCCTGGAACGGCAATGTGCTCAACGGCGCGGGCTGTGCGGAGGAGATCGCCGAGGCCTGCAAGCTGGAAAATCATTTCTCCCGGGAACTGCTGGAGCGGGACGCGTTCTTCCACTTTTACGCGGGCTGCACCAAGCTGCTGTCGGCGGATGCGTTCAATTTGCAGATGGAAAAATCCTATAACGACGGATTCCTGACCGCTTCTCTGGACGGATACGGCAACGATGCCAACAATTCCGCCGCCATGGTGAAAGCAAATGCCGTTTCCGGCGTCGCCGACACCGAGGCGGGTACATATACGGTCAGTTTGCGGGATACGGGCAGCTCCTCCATCGCTCCGATGGTGCCCGTCACCACCCTCGATGAGGAGGGCAACAGCCCGGAATTCCATATGGAATGCTACGTGAAGGATCACAATACGGCGGGGACTCAGTGGTTCGGCATCACCCTGTCCGCCGATCCCACCTTCTCCGACGGCACGGAAAAGACCTTCTACTATGTGCAGACTCCAACACAGGGTGTGCATTGCGGCTATTTCGACGGCAACGGCACGTGGAAAACCTATTTCGGCGCCAACAATAACCTGTTCAACAACAACGACCCGGCGGATTCTCAGAAAACCTATTATTTCGGCAAGTCGGACGGCAAGGTGTATCTGTATGTGTACGGCGCCGGGCTGATCTCCAAGGCGGCAGCGTTCAAGATCGACGATTTCTCCGCCTTTGCCGGAAAGCCGGTATATGCGCGGTTCCATAACCGCAACGTGACGGCGGGCGCCACCACCTCGGTGACGTTGAAGCCCTCTGCTGCGGCGGAGGTCTCCGGGCGGCTGGCGCACCTGAACGGACTGCTGGGGCAGCAGCCCGCCACCCTGGAGGAGGGTGAGGAAATTCTGGCGGCCTACGATGCTGATCCCTATCGGTATGCGGTGTCGGCGGAGAAGATCGCCGCCGCGGAGTCCGTCCGGCTGTTTGTGCTTGAAAAGCGGCAGGAGGCACTGAAGAAAGCCATCAAGGCGCTGAAAGCGCAGATCGACGCGCTGCCGACGCCTCAGGAGGTCACCGCCGCCCATAAGGACGCCATCAAGGCGGCGTTCACCGCCTATATCGCGCTGGGGGATAACCAGAGCGCGCTGGACGCCGCCTATGCGGAAAAGCTGGAGCAGGTCATCGCCGCTCTGACGGCGGTGGACGAGGAGTTTGCCGCCATGCGGAGAACCGCCGACGAGTTCTATGACCGGGTAAAAGCGGTGGGCGCTCCGGCGGATATCACGCTGGACAATTTCGAGGAAAAGAGCGCCGCCGTGACCGAGTTGCGCGCGACCTATAACGGCATGGAGGATTTCCAGCTGTATATCGTGGATCAGGCGGCCGTGGAGCTGTTGTCCGCTCTGGAGGAGCGGGTGGCGGCGCTGAAGCCCGCCTATGCGGTGGCGCAGGCCATTGAGCAGCTGCCTCAGCCGGCGGATATTGCCTATACGGACGAAGCGGCGGTGGTGGCGGCGCGCCGGGCGTATAACGACCTGGCGGATAAATCCGTGATTGCTCCGGCGCTGCTGAAAAAGCTGCAGGCGTGCGAGGCGGCGGTGGATGCCGATAAGCTGCGTGCGCTGGATTGGTACAGCGCCAGCTACGGAGTGGAATATACCGGCGATCTGGAGAATGCCTATACCTTCGCCAGCACCCGGGATAAATTCACAGGGGATGTGTATGCCACCACCACCAAGACCTTTGATGCGGCGGCAAGCGCCCTCTACTGGGTGGGAATGGGCTGTGGCTCCGGGCAGTTTGCGTTTATGGGGCTGACCGCCGAAACGAAAAAGGCCGGACTGACCAACAAGGCGGCGGACACGGTCTCTTTCATTCTGCGCCCCACCGGCTCCAGCCTGCTTGTTACTTTCTTTGACAAGGCAGGGGAGAGCGAGCAGGTGGCCAAGGTGCCCGGGTTCGATTTCGGTGCGTTGCACCGCTTTGCGTTCACCCGGCAGGACGGTCACTGGTATCTGGTGATCGACGGACAGGTGTGCGACGGATACAGCTACGCCCGTCTGGACAGCTTTATGGAGCAGTACGGCGCCGCGGCGCACTTCTTTATCGGCGGGCGCAACGGCTTTGCCGCCGCCAATGTGACCATTCTGGATAAGAACGCCTCCACGGCGAAGAACGGCTGGGATTTCTCGGTGCCCTACGGCTGCACGGCGGATACCGGTACCGGCAGCGCGAACCTGAAGATGCCGGCGGGTACTCAGGCGGTGCACCAGACCAGGCTGGAGAATCTCCAGAACTGGTCGGTGAATATCAACCTCAATATGGTCCGGAAGGGCTGCGTCACCTATGTGGGCTTCCTCAAGGATAAGACGCCCACCGGCAACAGCAGCAGCGACCCGGACAACGGTATCGTGCTGAAACTGTTTAACCGTCCGGCGGCGGGGGATAACCGCACCCACATTCTGTTGACGATGGACGGCAAGACCATGACCTACGGCGCCTATGAGCCGGCCATCGTGGATGCGGATTATTTCACCCTGTCGGTGGTGAAGGCCAGCGACGGCCACTATTATTTGCAGATCAGCTGGACCAGTGGCAAGGTGCTGGTGAAATTCGACCGCACCAACGCGCTGTATCGCCATCTGCTGGCGGATTCGCTGGTGGAGAACGGGGCGTATTTCACCGTCACCACCAACTATGCCAGCGATGTAGATCTGGAATTTGTCTACGAGGAAAAGCAGGACGTGTTTGAGGATACGGCGGCGGCGACCGCATTCATTCTGGAACTGGAGAAGAATCTGCCGGCGCTGAAAAAGCTGGATAAGACCGCCTATCAGAAAATGTACGAGCTGTGGGAGCAGCTGGATTTCAGCAGCCGGAATAACGTCGCCGGCGATCTGCTGGACGATGAGCTGGCGTATAACGCGCTGACGGTGATCAAGAATTTCCAGAATCAGAGCTTTGAGCGATACGTGTATAAGAGATCCCAGCAGGTGCTGAACAAGGCGGAGCTGGAGGCGCTCCTGCAGGAGTGCGAGGACGATACCGAGGGGCAGTATGAGGTCTCCTATGAGGACGGCCACATCATCTTCTCCAATATCCGGGATTGACCGCGGCATACACACGGAGGTAAGGTTGGTGCGAAGCGTGGTACATACACATTTTCGGCGGGCGGCCGCGGCGGCCGTGCTGGCGGTCTGCTGTCTGGGGAGCGCCGTTTGCCCGGTTTTGGCATCCGGGCTGACGCTCTCCGAGCAGCTGGCCGGGAATAACGATTACGGCGTGAGTTTTGAATACAGCCGCACCGATTCCTACGGGAAGCTGCTGGAGGAATATCAGGCGAACGGCTATGAGGACGCCGCCGAGGCGGATACCGTGGCCATCGCCGCCCGGGATTATACGCAGGCGGCGGGGACGGTGACGGCGGCGGAGGATGCCCGGGAGCCGGGAGCCATTCTGCTGAATGACGCCGTGGATAGGGTGGAATGGACCTTCACCGCCCCCCGATCGGCGCTCTATTGCATCCGGCTGCGGTATGTCAACACCGGCACGTCGGTGAATGCCGCCAGCCGGGCGCTGATGCTGGACGGGAAATACCCCTTTGCCGATGCGGAGAATGTCAGCTTTCCCCGGTATTTCCGGGACGAGGGCGCACCGGTGGAGAATAACGTAGGCGATGAGATCGCCGCCGACCCGGTGGAGATCGCAGAATGGCAATGGTACACCGTGACCGACAGCGACGCGCTGTACGATGCGCCGCTGAAATTCTATCTGGAGGCGGGACGGCACACCCTGTCGCTGGGCTATATCAGCGGGGATGTGTATTTGTCCCGGATCGAGGTCTGCGCCCCGCAGCAGCTGCCCACATACAGCGCCGTGCAGGAGCTGTATGCCCGGCAGGGGTATACGGCGGGGGAGGGCCGCGTGCATTTTGAGGCGGAGTCGGTGGAGCATACGCTGATGAAGAACGGCTCCACCATGGCGGCCGACTCCAACGGCGACCCCTCCTGCACCCCCTACCGATACGGCAAAGCCACCGTCAATGTGTTCGGCGGCACCACCTGGCAGGCGCCCAACAGCGAGGTGACCTACCGCTTCACGGTGGAGCAGGACGGCCTGTACGCCATCGCGCTGCGGGTGCTGATGAACTATCGGGACGGTATTCCCTCCTATCGGCGCATTGCCGTGGATGGTGCGGTACCCTTCCAGGAGTTTGCGGCCTATAAATTCCGGTATGGCGCGGAGTTCCGCACCGAGGTGCTGGCGGATGCGCAGGGCGCGCCCTATTATGTGTATCTTACGAAAGGGGAGCACACCCTGTCGCTGGCGGTGACCCAGGGCGAGCTGCGCTCGCTGGAAACGCTCATGACCGCCGACGAGGCCATGCTGTCGGAGCTGCTGCTGAAGATCAAAATGATCATCGGGCAGAACCCCGACACCAACTATGATTATGAGCTGGAAAAGCAGATCCCGGACCTGACGGATACGCTGGATACGCTGATGGCGGATATGCGCTCCTGCATGGAGCAGCTGGAGACGGTCAGCGGTCGGCGGATGTCCAAGTATTATCAGCTCAAGAGCTTTATCAGCCAGCTGAATAACGTTCGTCAGGACCCCTTCGTGATCCCGGCGAAGATATCCTCGCTGAATGAGATTCTCACCTCCTACGGCTCCTGGTCCACGGAGATGACCATGCATCCGCTGATTCTGGATTGGGTGGAAATCCTGTCCGACCCGGCTGCGGCCACGGTCCGGAAATCCAGCTGGACGGCGCGGCTGTGGGCGGGTACGGTGAATTTCGCCCAGTCCTTTGTGAAGGATTATAACAATATTTCCGTTTCGGCGGCGGGCAATGTAGAAATTCGCTCGAAGATCTCCGTCTGGTCTGCCCGGGGCACCAAATGGTGCTCCATCATGAAGCAGATGATCGACTCGGATTTCACCGCCAAGACCGGCATCGGCGTGGACCTCAATGTGCTGCCCGCCGGGCAGCTCAATGCGGGCGGCGCCAATGCGCTGCTGCTGTCCATGACCTCCGGCAAGGCGCCGGACGTGGCCACCGGCGTGTCCAGCGGCTCCATCGGCGAATTTGCCATGCGCAACGCCCTGACGGATGTGTCCGGCTTTGCGGATTTTCCGCAGGTGGCGGAGCGGTTCAATGCCAACTATTTCACGGCTCTGCGGTATAACGGCCATACCTTTGCGCTGCCGGAGACCCAGAATATCGCCGTGATGGTGTACCGCAAGGACATCTTTTCGCGGCTGAAGCTGTCTCTGCCCAACACCTGGGATGAGCTGTATGACAAGGTGATCCCGGTGCTGAACCAGAACAATATGCAGTTCTATATGCCTCTGGCGGTGACGAGCTTCGATATGTTCCTGTATCAGCACGGCGGCAGTTATTACGACGAGTCTCTGCAATATACGGCGCTGGATTCCGCCGAGGCCTACAACGCCATGCTGGAATATACCAATCTGTATCTCCTCTACGGCGTGCCCAAGTCCGCCAGCTTCTATAACCGTTTCCGCAACGGCGAAATGCCCATCGGCGTGGTGGACTACAACGTGTATATGCAGATCAAATCCGTGGCGGGCGACCTGAACGGCAAATGGGGCGTGGCCCCCATCCCGGGGCGTCGGCAGGCGGACGGCAGCGTGAACCGCGCCCATTCCTCCCTGACGGCGGAGTGTTTGATGATCATTGACCAGTCCACCCATCAGGACGAGGCGTGGGAATTCCTCAAGTGGTGGACGGATGCCGCCACCCAGACGGATTATGCCAACCGGGTGGAGACCCAGATCGGCAAGAGCGCCCGGTGGAATACGGCGACGACCGAGGCATTCCAGAACCTTTCCTGGGAAAAGAATGAGAAGAGCGAGATCGTCGGCTCGGCGGACGCCGCGGTGGTGCCCCCGGTGGTGCTGGGCGGCTACTATACCTCCCGCCATATTCTCAATGCCTATAACCGGATTCTCATGTCCAACGAAAATGTGCGCACCTCCATGGAGACCGCCGTGGAGGACATCAACCGGGAGCTGAAGCGCCGGCGGGAGAGCGCATGACCGCCTGCGAAAACCCAAAGAAAAGCAAGGAGCATCGGCAGATGAAGACAGCTTTACAAAAACTTTTCAAGATCGGCCAGCCGATGAGCGCTTACCGGAACACCCGGGTGGGCTACCTGTTTTTGGCTCCGTTTCTCGCCCTGTTTGTGGTGTTCACGCTCATACCGGTGCTGGTGGGCATCGGGCTGAGCTTCACCGATTACAACATGATCGAATCCCCCGCCTTTGTGGGGCTGAGCAATTTTCGGATCCTGATTCTGGACGACAAGGAGTTTTTGATCGCCCTGCGCAATACGTTCCTGTTCGCCTTTATTTCCGGACCGATCTCGCTGCTGATGTCCTTTGTGCTGGCATGGGTGATCAATCAGCTGCGCATCACCCGCCAGTTTTTTGCGCTGGCCATTTACGCCCCCTCCATCGTCAGCGGCACCGCCATTTCGGTGGTTTGGCTGTACTTTTTCTCGGGGGATTCCTACGGCCTGATCAATAGCTTTCTGACCAATCTGGGACTGATCTCCTCCCCCATCCAGTGGACGACCGACCCCAAGTATATTCTGGGTGTGGTGATCTTTATTTCCGTGTGGATGGGCATGGGCACCGGCTTTCTGACCTTTTTGTCGGCATTCCGGAACCTGTCCCCGGATCAGCATGAGGCGGCCATGATCGACGGCATCCGCTCCTCCACCCAGGAGCTGTTCTATATCGTGCTGCCCAATATGAAGCCTCAGCTGCTGTTCGCCGCTATCAACAGCACGGTCGCCGCTTTCGGCGTATTCGATATTGCGGTGGCCATTGCCGGGTTCCCCAGCCCCAACTACGCGGCGCATACCATCGTCGCGCATCTGTACGATTTTGCGTTTGTCCGCTTTGAGATGGGGTATGCATCCGCCATTGCGGTGATTCTGTTCTTCATCACATTCTTCATGGGCAAAATTCTCCGAAAGCTGTTTTCGGAGAACGGATAAGGGGGGGAATACTGTGGCAGAAGTGAAAGGAAAAAGCATCCGCATCGCCGGTAAGCATATCTGCACGGTGAATGTTCCCGCTCTGATCCGGATGATCCTCCTCACGGCTTTGGCGCTGTTTATGATATTGCCGCTGGTATATATCATTTCTACATCGCTGAAGCCCCTGGATGAGCTGTATCTGTTCCCGCCGAAGTTTATCACCACCCGCCCCACCTTTTCCAATTTCAGGGATCTGTTTTCCGCGTTGGACGGGGCGTCGGTGCCGTTTGCCCGCTATTTCTTCAATAGCTTTATGGTGTCGGTGCTGACGGTGCTGGGCACGGTGCTGGTCTGCTGCATGGGGGCTTACGGGCTGGTGAAGCACCGCCCCAAGGGATCGGGGTTCATCTTTTCGCTGATTCTGGCGGCGCTGATGTTCTCCGGGCAGGTGACGCTGATCCCCTCCTATATCGTCATCAAGACTCTGGGGCTGCTGGATACGATCTGGGCGCTGATTATCCCGAAGATCGGGGTGGCGTTCAACTTCTTTCTGGTGAAGCAGTTTCTGGAGCAGATGCCGGAAACCTATCTGGAGGCGGCGCGGCTGGACGGAGCCAGCGAGTGGACGATCTTCTGGAAGATCGTCATGCCCTATATCAAATCCGCCACGGCGACGCTGGTGGTATTCAGCTTTACCGCCTCGTGGAACGACTATCTGGGGCCGGTGATCTATCTCCAGTCGGATGCGCTGAAGACCCTGCCGCTGGCGGTGCAGACCATCGCCGGCGGCGCGGGCGCCGCCAGTCTGGCGACGGCAGGCGCCATGGCGGCTGCGGCGTTTGTGACCGTATTCCCCACCATCATCGTGTATACCGTGATGCAGGGGAAAGTGATGAATACCATGGCGCATTCGGGGATAAAGGAATGAGCGGAGTGACAATGAAAAAAACCATAGCGGTGCTTTCTCTGGCGGTGCTGCTGGCGCTCCCGCTGCAGCTGGGAGCCGGTGCGGCGGCCAGGGAATATGTGCTGGATGACGAGGGCAGCCGGGTATCCATCCCGCAGACCCATCGCATCGGCGGCTTTTACCGGGAATTCGGCGAGGCGGGCGGTCGGCTCAGCGAGCCTACCGACCTGTTTGTGGGCAAGGACGACTGCGTGTATATCGCCGATACCGGCAACAACCGCATTGTAAAGTTGAATCCCGACGGCAGCTTTGCCGCCGCCTTTGATTGCGGCGGTACGCTGGCATCTCCCGGCGGCGTGTATGTGACGGCGAACGGCGACCTGTATATTGCCGATACCGCCCATGAGCGCATCGTCCACACCGACCCGGCGGGGGCGTATATCGAGGAATTCGTCAAGCCCCAAACGGAGATGCTGTCGGAGGACACCACCTTTCAGGTGAGCAAGATCGCCGTGTCGGAGCAGGGCTATATCTATACGATGAAAAGCCAGTATCTGATGATGATCGACGCCAACAACGAGTTTAAGGGCTACATCGGCGACAACAAGCTGGGTTTCAGTCTCAAGCGGCTGTTCATCCGCACCTTTGCCTCCAAGGAGCAGCAGTCCAAGCTCATCAAGGACGCGGCGGCCTCCTATTATTCTTTCGACCTGGGGCACGACGGGATGGTGTATACCACCACCGGCGAGGAGGCCACCTCCAACCAGATTCAGCGGATCAATATGGTGGGGGATAACGTCTATGTGCAGCAGTTTTTCGGGGAGAAATACTACAACGAGGAGATCAACCGGTTCGTCAATCCTCGGTTTGTGGATCTGTGCGCGGATGCGGACGGACTGATCTATGCCATTGAGAGCTATTCTGGGAGCATTTTCGTGTACGACGGCGACGGCAATATGCTGTCGGTATTCGGCGGTCACGGCAGCATCAAGGGGATGTTCAATCAGCCCATCGCCATCGACGAGAATTCCGCCGGGGATCTGTTTGTGCTGGATAAAAGCACCGGCTATGTGCATCGGTTCCAAAAGACCGCCTTTATGCGGAATGTAACGGCGGCCATCGACCACTATGCCAGGGGAGAGTATGCCGCCTCCCGGGAGGCGTGGGAGCAGGTGCTGGAGCTGGACGCCAACTACCCCGTTGCCAATAAAGGCATCGGCGATTGCTATTATAAGGAGAAGAATACGGCAGAGGCCCAGCGCTATTACCGGCTGGCCAATAATAAGGCCGGCTACGGCAAGGCTTTCGGGGATGCCCAGTATACCTATTTCCGGGATCACTTCGGACTGGTGGTGGCGGCGGTGGCAGCGGCGGTGGTCGGAGCGCTTTTGCTGCTGCGGTTCCTCAAGCGCCGTTCCGACCGGCTGCTCAGCGACTACTATTACGGAGGTGGCGCACGGTGAAGCGGATGTCCTTTTTGAAAAAGTGCCTGATGATCGTGTTCCACCCCGCAGATTGTATGGTCATCGTGAAACGGGAGCGGGAATCTCTGCCCCTGTGGCAGCCGGCGCTGTTATACCTGCTGGCGATCGCGGTGAATTACGCCTATATCTTTATGGTGCATTTCCTCTTTGCGGAGAAAAAGACCACCGACGCCAATCTGGGGCTGGAATGCGCCATGGTGATTGTCCCGCTGCTGACCTGGACGGTGGCGGCGTATGCCATGACCGCCATCCTGTCCGGCGAAAGCAAGTTTAAGGAGCAGTTCACCGCCTATGCCTACGCACTGGTGCCGTATATCGTGCTGACCCCGGTGCTGGGGCTGCTGTCCAATCTGTGCGGCTCCTCTCAGGCGGGGCTGTACCAGTTCCTGCGGGTGGTGGTGCTGCTGTGGGTGCTGGCGCTGCTCTTTTTCGCGCTGATGCAGCTCAACGATTATTCCTTTATGAAAACCGTGGGGGTGGCGCTACTTTCGCTGCTGATGATGGCGGTGATCTGGGCGGTGATCCTGCTGGTGGCCTCGATGACGGTGCAGTTTGCCACGTTCTTTACCGATGTATTCAAAGAGTTTTCCTATAAGCTGTGAGGGAGGAAAAGCGTATGACGAAACAGAAGAAGATCGCCGCCCTTTTCCTCGCGGCTGCGGTGCTGCTGCTCAGCTGCTTTGCCGTGCTGGCGGAGACGGTGCCGGAGGGCTTTTCCTCCATGGAGGAATATCTGGATTTTCTGCTCAACGGCGGCACGCAGACCGCCGAAAAGCCGCCGCTGCACCAGATGAAACTGGCGGGGGAAAACGAGCGGTTCCGGCTGTATTTCTATGAACAGGGCGTGGACCTGTTTCTGGAGGAGAAATCCACCGGCAAGGTGTACGGCACGGCGGTGGACGATTCCTATTACGCCGTGGAGGAACTGCCGGAGAGCGCTTACAGCCGGCTGCTGACGCTGGAATACAGCGAGGACGGCAAGACCACGGCCGAGGCGGAGCTGGTGAATGCGACGGAGAATCAGTTTGCGGTCTCCGCCGCCGTGGACAGCGGTGTTGTCACCCTGCACGTGGGCTTTATGGACGGGAAGCTCAATTTCGACGTGGCGGTTTCGCTGGAGGAGAACGGGCTGTGCGTGCGCATCCCCCAGTCCTCCATCGCGGAGAGCGACGGGCTGCGGCTGGTGTCCATCCAGCTGTGCCCCTTCTTCGGGGCGGCCAAGCCCGGAGAGGACGGCTATGTGCTGTATCCGGACGGCTCCGGGGCGCTGATGAACGTGGCGACCTATCAGAAGGAGCAGCCGGAGTTTTATTCCTATCCCATCTATTGCGCGGACAAGGCGGATTTTTCCGCTCTGGAGGAGGCGGAATATCAGGACCTGAAGTCCTGTATGCTGCCCTGCTACGGCATCAAGCACGCGGTGGGCGGAATCTTTGCCGAGATCGAGCAGGGGGCGGAAAACGCCGTTCTCGACCTGTCGGTGGACACCTTCTATCAGGCGGCGTTCCGGCTGAATTACCGGGTGGCCTCGGCGGTGAAATACGAGTTTGCCTCCAAATCCTCCGGAGAGATCGACACCATCGGCGAGGAGCTGTTTGCCGGCGACCGCACGGTGCATTACTATGTGCTGCCGGGGCAGCAAAACACGTATAGCGATATGGCGGTGCTGTATCGGCAGGTGCTGACCGACCGGCAGGTGCTGCAAAAGCAGGACACGCCGCTGACCCTGTCGCTGGAGCTGTTCATGGGCATCGTGAAGAGCGGCATCTTCGGCGATTCGCTGCAAAAGCTGACCACCTATGCCGGGGCCCAGAAGATCGTGGAGGATCTGAAAGACAGCGGCATCGACCGGGTGGATGTACTGCTGCAGGGCTGGGCCGACGGGGGCTATACGGCGCTGCCCACCGGGACCGGCGCCGCCTCCGCCCTGGGCGGACAGGGGGCGCTGGATAAGCTGAGCGCGGCCGTGACGGGGAACGGCGGCCATATGTATCTGGGCTGCAACATCCTGCAGGGGGACCGGGATACCGGCAGCTTCAACGCGCAATCCGACGCTCTGCGCAACGGCATCGACGTGGTGGTCACGGATAAGACCGAAAAGCTGTTTTTCCTCAACCCCGTCCAGATGCTGGAGACCTATGCCCGGAAGCTGTCCGCGGCGCAGAAAAACAGCGGCTATTGCTATCTGGATATGGGGCGTATTCTGCTGAGCAGCCTGGGGGAAACCAACGCCACCACCCGCACACAGGTCATTGCACGGGAACGGGCGGTGCTGGAGGGGCAGGAGAATGTGGCGGTTTCCGGCGGCGGGCTGTATACCTTTTCTTTTGCCGACCGGCTGTATGCCATTCCGGAGACCGATTCCGGCTATTATCAGTGCGATGCCACCGTGCCGTTCTATCCGATGGTGGTGCACGGCTATAAAAGCTATTCGGGGACGGCGGCGAACCTGAGCCACGATTACCGGTATCAGAAGCTGCAATTCATCGAGACCGGCTCTCTGCCCCATTTCGTCGTGACCGAAAATTCCCCGAATCTGCTGCAGGGCACGGACTATGACGGCATCTATTCTTCGGAGTATGCCGATTGGAAGGAGATCATCCTGGCCACCTACACCGATATGGCGCAGCGGCTGGGGGATCACTGGAGCGAGACCATCGACCGCCACGAGCGCCTGTCGGATTCTCTGGTACGCATCACCTACGGCAGCGGCACGGCGGTGCTGCTGAATTACGGCGACAGCGAGGTCGTGCAGGACGGGGTGACGGTGCCGGCCATGGATTTTACCGTTGTGAAAGGACAGTGAGACTGTGAAGCGGACATTTGAACAAAAGCGGAAACTGACCGGTCTCATTTTCGTCGGCCCGTGGATGGTCATCGGGCTGGCGATGCTGGTGTATCCCTTTCTGTTTTCCTTTATTCTCAGTTTTTCCAAGCTGGAGAACAACGACTTTTCCCATATGGTGTTTGCGGGACTGGTCAACTATAAAAAGGCGTTCTTCACCGACGTCAAGTTTATCCCCTATTTCTGGGATACCGTCTCCAACACTCTCATCAACCTGCCGATGATCGTGATTTTTTCGCTGATTCTGGCGATCCTGCTCAGCCGCAACATCAAGGGACAGGGCTTCTTCCGGTCGGTGTTCTTCCTGCCGGTGCTGCTGGGCACCGGGTTCGTGATGAATCAGCTGCTGGGGCAGGGGGTGGACTCCCAGAGCATGGAGATCGCCCGGGGCATCCTGATGCCCAAGGTGGTGACGGATTATCTGGGGCCGGAGATCACCGAGGTGTGCGCCGCCTTTTTCAGCCGGATCACCACCGTGTTGTGGAAAAGCGGCGTGCAGATCGTGATCACTCTGGCGGGCATCCAGCAGATCTCCCCGGCGCTGTATGAGGCGGCGCGGGTGGACGGCGCCACCGAATGGGAGATGTTCTGGAAGATCACTCTGCCCATGATCACCCCGGTGCTGCTGCTGACCACGGTATACACCATCGTGGCGTCCACCATTGAGGACAGCCAGGTGGTCAATTACATTATTGCCAACGCCTTCAACGGCGAGCACGTGGAATTTGAATTTTCCGCGGCGATGGGCTGGGTGTATTTCCTGTTTGTGCTGGCGCTGGTCGGGATCGTGTTTGCCGCCATGCGTCCCTTCATCAAGCGGGTGGCGGAGGTTTGACGATGAGTAAAGAGAGCTTGACATTTCAGTCCGGCCTGCAAAAGGCGCGGCTGCGGGGACCGGGGATTCTGCTGAAGATTCTGCTGTATGTGTTTCTGCTGGATCTGGTGTATACCTTCCTGTACCCGTTTCTCTATATGCTGGTGACATCCTTCAAGTCCCCGGACGATATTCTGGATGCCACGGTCAATTGGGTGCCCTCGGTGCTCTACCTGAAGAACTATCAGGTGAGTCTGGAGGTGCTGGACTATCCCCGGCGGCTGCTGAATACGGCGGTCATCACGGCCGTTTGTACCGCCGGACACATCTTTTCCTGTGCCTATGTGGGCTATGGCTTCGCCCGGTATAATTTCTACGGAAAGCGGTATGCCTTCACGCTGCTGATCCTGTCCATCATCGTGCCGGTTCAGACCATCATCATCCCCCGGTATCTGCTGTACGGCGCTGTGGGCATTTCCCAGTCCAGCGCCGCCCTCTGGCTGCCGACGCTGTTCGGCTTCGGGCTGCAGGGCGGGCTGTTCATCTTCATCTTCCGGCAGTTTTTCCTGTCGCTGCCCAAATCTCTGGAGGAGGCGGCCGCCATCGACGGCTGCGGCCCGGTGGGCACCTTTTTCCGCATTGCGCTGCCGACCGCCCGCTCCTCCATTATGGTGGTGCTGGTGCTGTCCATGGTATGGCACTGGAACGATTACTATGAGCCGGGAATTTTCATTGTCCGGCAGGAGGATTTTCTGCTGACCATGATGCTGCCGGAGCTGTATTCGCTCATCAATTCCGGTGGGGCGGCCGCCGGAGCGGTGGCGGATAGCGGCGGGATGGCGCAGATCTTCACGGAGGGCACCGCCATGGCGGCTACCGCCCTCACCGTCCTGCCCATATTCGTGGCGTATATGTTCCTGCAAAAGAAATTTGTGCAGGGCATCGAGAAAAGCGGCATTACCGGCGAATAAGCCGCCGGTGTATAAACTCGATATTTTTCAGGAGGTACGAATTATGAAACGCACGTCAAGAGCGCTGGCGCTGGTTCTGGCACTGATCATGCTCACGAGCCTTTGTGCCTGTGGCAGACAACCCACCACGTCCATCATCTATGAGGATGAGATCATCTATGAGAGCGGCGCATCCCGGGACAACAGCGACGGCGGCAGCGGCACGTCGGACGGGAACACCTCCGGCGGCAACGGCACCGGTGGGAACAATTCCGGCTCTACCGGCGGCAAAATCGAGGTGGTCAACAATTGCTACACCTCCGGCACGAAAATTGCCAAGGACAAGATCACCTTTAAGGTGCTGGCCCGGGATTATACCGGCGGTCAGTGCAATTTTGCCAACAGCGATTTCACCAAGTATGTGGAAAAGAACCTGAATATCAAGCTGGAGTGGACCACCTGTACCCAGTCGGAGGTGTCCACGAAGCTGACTTTGGCCTATGCCAGCAGCACCAATCCTTACGATCTGTATATGGGTGTGGCACCCTCTGGTCACACAGCGTATATTCAGCAGGGCAAGCTGACAAAGCTCAATGCCTATATCGACAAATACGGCACCAACATCAAAAAGGTGTTCAAGGAATATCCGGAGGCGGAATACATCTGCACGGCGGAGGATAACGGCATCTATATGCTGCCCTTTATCAACGACCGGCAGAATTACTGCGACCTGCTGTATGTGAACAAGACCTGGCTGAAGGCGGCGGGCAAGTCCATCCCCCAGACCACCGACGAGCTGCGGGATGTGCTGGCGGCCTTCAAGAAGAAGTATCCCTCCAAGACCCCGCTGGTCTGCACCTCCGATGCCGGACAGGATGTGGGTCCCTCCGTATTCGGTATGTTCGGCATCTCCACCTATCACAACTGGCTGTACATCGACGATTCCAACAAGGTGCAGTTTGCCCCCATCGCCAACGAGTACCGGGACGGCCTGCGCTACTTCAACGGGCTGTTCAGTGCAGGACTGCTGTCTTTTGCCTCCAGTGAGAGCGACGTGAAGACTCTGACCGATGCCGACAAGGTGGGTATGGTGCTGTGCGATTCCACAGACATGGCGTTCTCTGCCGATAAATTCAACGCCAACTGGACGATGGTGCCGGTGCTGAATGCCGATAAAGGCGGCACCTGGTCCAACGTCAAGTATGAGAACACCTGGGCGGAATGGTTCATCGTGACCAAATCCTGCAAGTACCCGGAGGCGGCTGTGCGCCTGTGCGACTGGCTGTATTCCACCGAGGGCACACTGATTGCCAATTACGGCTCCGAGGGCAATTACTGGACCAGGAGCGGCAACAAAGTGACCTTGCACAACGATAAAATCCCCTCCGGCAAGACCGCTCGGGAATATGGATATACGCTGACCCCCGGCTATTGCCTGCCCAAATGCAATGGTGGCGACTATAACAAGCTGGAGATCGTGAATGCCAAGTCCACCCCCGAGAGCATCATGAGCAGCACCATTGATACGCTGAAAACCAACCTCATTGCACCGAAGGCGCAGCAGAAGTATTATTTCCCCCACCTGACCTACCTCCAGTCGGAGTCCGCCAAGCTGGCGGAGCTGGGGGATTATAACCAGTATGTGTACGATATGCGTAAGCAGTTCATCACCGGCACCAAGAGCGTGGATTCGGACTGGGATTCCTATGTGAATACCGTCAAGTCCTCCTATAAGATGGATACCCGCCTGTCGGTGGTGAATACCGCCTATAAGCGGTTCTGCGCTTGGGAAAAGTCCCGGTAAAGAAAGGACATTCGCTATGAAGAGCATCACTCCGGAGCAATTCGGCGCCGTCGCCGACGGCATCACCAACGATTTTTATGCGGTTTCTCTGGCGCTGACCGAAGCGATGGCGGGGGACTGCACCGTGGAATTCGCAGCGGATAAGACCTATTATTGCGGCTACGACAGCCGGGTGTCCCACCTGGCGGCGTTTGCACTGCACGACTGCAAGAATGTGACCCTGCGGGGGTGCAGGACCCGCATCCTCATCGACCGACCGCTGTATTATGCCGAGATTGTCCGCACCGAAAACACCGTTCTGGAGGGATTCACCTTCGATTATAAGGTGCGCCCCTTTGCGCTGGGGACGGTGCTGGAGCGGGACGACGAGGCGCTGACGGCGGTGGTGCAGGCGGATCGCAGCCTGCAGATCGACCGGGAGACGGATACGGAGTTTGCGGTGCTGCAACGGGACGACGGTCGCTATCACCTGTTTCTTCAGAGCGTGGAGCCGCTGGAGGGAGAGAACCGGTACCGGTTCCGCTTCCGGGATGCGGCGGACACCCGGCGGTTCCTCAAGATGACCGACACCTATCCGGTCATTCTGCCCCTGCCGGGCTTTGCCCACCGGATCGAGCGGGCGTTTTCCATCACCGATAACACCGATTTCACCATGCGGCATTGCCGGGTGTGGAGCATGGCGCGGTTCGGTTTCGCCATCCTGCGGAATTACGGCACGCTGCTGTTTGACGATCTGCGGGTGGAACGGGCGCCGGGCGAGCCCTGTAAGATCGTGGGCTGGCGGGACTGCTTCCATGTGAAGGAGAACCACGCCAAGTGCATCTGGTATCGGTGCTATGCGGAATACTGCTACGACGATATTTTCAACATTTCCGCCTCCACCCTCTATGTGCAGGAGGTGCTCTCCGAGACGGAGCTGGACTTCCGCTGGCGGGAGACGGGGGGCACCTACCCCTGTGTGGAAAAGGGGGATACCTTCTCCATTGTGGATACGGAGACCGGTCGAGATTACGGCACCGCCATTGTCCGCGAGGTGGTGCGGCAGGAGGACGGCCACAACGTGATTCGGTTCTGCACCCCTTTCCGGGGGGTGTCGGCGGGCGAGAGCATTTTCGCCTTCGATCTGGACAATGTGGCCCCCGGCTCCATCATTGAGGATTGCGATTTCCGGGGCACTTTCCGGTTCCGGGGACCCATTGAGATCCGCCATTCCCATTTCTATGTGGCGCGGATGTGGATCGACCTGTGCTCTTGGGTGGAGGGGCCCGTCCCCCGGGATGTGTGCTTCCGGGATTGCACGCTCACCTGCGACGATGAGGAAAATCCCTATTTCCACATCGTGGCGCAGAAGAGATCCGTGCAGACGGAGCAGCCGTATCATCTGGAAAATATCGTGTTTGAAAACTGCCGTCTGCCGGTGAAAACGCTGGAGATCGACCCGCTGGATAAGCCCTATGTGCGGCTGCCGTGAGGGCGGCGCCGTGATGGCTCCGAAATGAGGTTCATATGAAGCAATACGATATAGCGGCCTATGTATGGCCGGCGTTTACCGGCGACGAGCCACGCTCCCGGCTGTTTTGGCCGGAGGGTATCGGCGAATGGCAAACGGTGAAGAACGAGGTGCGGCAGTATCCGGAATTCAGTCTCAAGCGGAAGCCTCTGTGGGGCTATGTGAATGAGGCAGACCCCGCCGTTATGGAAATGGAGATCGAGCAGGCCGTGTCCCATGGGGTCAATGTGTTTATCTATGACTGGTATTGGTACGATGGCCGCCCGTTTTTGGAGAATTGTCTCAACGAGGGCTTTCTCAAGGCGAAGAACCGACAGGATATGCGGTTTTACCTTATGTGGGCCAATCACGATGTGAATTACGGATGGGACATCCGCAATTCCACGGCGGATTGCTTCGATTCGGTCATCTGGACGGGGCAGGTGGATGAAAAACGGTTCGATGCGGTGTGCGACCGGGTGATCGGGCAGTATTTTACCCGTCCGGAGTATTATTGCATCGACGGCTGTCCGGTGTTTATGATCTACGACATCGACAATTTGGTAAAAGGATTGGGTGGTGTGGATGTTGCCCGGCGAAAGCTCCACGAGTTCCGGGAAAGGTGCGTGAAAGCCGGTCTGCCGGGCTTACATCTGCAGGTGGCGCAGTGGGGGAATGTGACCCATAACTATTCCGGGCTGGACACCAACGCCGGATGCAATACGGCGACCTTGGCGCACACCTTGGGCTTTGACAGCGCCACCAACTACCAGTTTACCCATTTTGTCGATGTGATCCGCAATTACAGCGAGGTGCTGCCGGATGCACAGGCGATGTGGGAGACGTTTTATGCCCAGTATGAAGGGCGGTATTTTCCCCATGTGTCGGTGGGGTGGGACAACAATCTCCGCTATCGGGGATTCCGCAATGAGTATGTGCGCCACAATGAACCGGAGGAATTCAAGAAAGCGCTGCGGGCGGTGAAGGACTTTGTGGATCGTCACAGACTGAAAACGCCCCTCATCACCGTCAACAGCTGGAACGAATGGACGGAATGCAGTTACCTGGAGCCGGATCTCCTGTATGGGTACGGATATCTTGAAGCGATCCGTGAGGTGTTCATTGATCAATCCAAAGAGTAAGAGGTGCCGTGTATGAAACTGAACCCCAAGAATTTTACGAAAAAGCAGTGGATCATCGCCATTGCCGCGCTGGTGCTGGTGCTGGCGCTCATCGGCGGGCTGCTGTGGTTTTTCCTTTTTTCCGATCCGGGGAAGAACGTCATCGTCAAAAAGCGGCGGCGGATCATCGTCCCCGCGCCCGAAACCAGCGACGTGTCCGACCCGTCGGAGGAGCCGGGCGGAGACGGCGACGGGGACGGGGACGGAGACGGCTCCTTCCTGGTCAACATCCTCTATAAGGTGCGCAATACGCTCTTCGACCTGTTCGGCGATGAGGAGAGCGGCACGACGTACCTGAACGAGAGCTATGCGGTCAAGACCCTGTATGCCAGGGATTATGGGGTGAAGGGGGACGGCGTCACCGACGACGGCCCCGCCGTATCCAGGGCCATTGCGGCCATCATGGACTGCGGCCCCGGCTCCCGGCTGGTTTTTGAAAGCGATAAGACCTATCTCATCAACGATATGCCCACCGCCGCCATCTATCTGCAAGGGGTGCGGGGGCTGACCGTGGACGGGGGCAACAGCACCTTCCTGCTGAAAAACAAGCGGCAGTATGTGTCGCTGTCGGGCACGAAAGACTGCACGGTGGAGAATTTCCATTTCGACCACGCGGTGAAGTCTGCATTCACCGCCGCCTATGTGCGCACCGACAGCAACGGCATTCTCATGCGGGCCGACCGGGATATCGGTCTGGCGGACGGAGAAAACTACGGATCGCCCCTCGCCGGCTGGTTCGGGGTCATCAATCGTCACGACAGCCGCTATCATATGTATGTTGCCTCCTATACGATGGTGAGCCGGAGCGAGCGGACCTTCTATGTGAAATTCACCGAGGACGCCAACACCAATAACTGGGCGGCCAACGGGCTGCTGGAGCAGTACGGGATGATCTGCCCCATGCCCGGAACCGGCCACACCAGCGAGCGGGGCTTTACCATCGACGGCAACGATTCCTGCACCCTGTCTGCGATCAAAATTCACGACTGCTCCCGGTTCGGTATGTATATCGGCAGCAATACCGGCAAGCTGACGTTCCGGGCGGTGGATTTTGTCCCGGCAGACAACGATCTGGATCGGGGGATGAACTTTACCTCCTGGCGGGATGCGTTCCACGTGAAGGACAATACCGCCTCCATCCATTGGGAGAATTGCGTGGCCACCGGCAACTATGACGATGTGTTCAACATCTCCTGCACCACCTGCTATCTCAAGGAGTACAATCTGGCGAAAAATCGGCTGAATGTGGTGCGGAACGACACCCGAGGCACCTATGTGACCATCGTGCCCGGGGACACCGTCAACCTGGTGGATACCACCACCGGGGAAGATCTGGGTTCCGCCACCGTCACCCGGGTCATCAAGCAGCAGGGCATCGACAATATTATCGTGCTGGATCGGTCTCTGGAGCGGCTGAACGAGACGGGCGAGAGCATTCTGGTGTTCTTCACCAGCCGCTGCGCCCCCGGCTCCACCATCACCGGCTGCGATTTCAACGGTACTTTCCGGTTCCGGGGACCGCTGACCGTCACCGATACGAAATTCTACAATATGCGGACCTGGATCGACCTCTATGGAAGCATTGAGGGGCCGGTGCCGAAGAACATCATCTTCCGCAATTGCGCGATCACCAAGGCAGCCGGTGCGACGATCATTCTGGGTGCCAACAGCGGGAATACCGAGAAGAACGCCTATCACATTGAGAATATCCGCTTTGAAAACTGTACGCTGGATTCCACCATGCTGAAGCCCTATGCTTCGGACGAGGCCTATGTGATCCTGCGGGATTGCAAGGAGCCGGACGGAACGGCCATACCGGACAGGAACTGAGCGGAAAGAGGAACACTATGGAGCAACAGGGACTGAACAGCCCGTTTTTCCGGCAGGAGCGGGTGCCGGATGTGTGCAGCCTGCGGCAGAATTTTGCCAAGGTCTATCGGCTGTGCGATACCGGGCAGATCGTCTGCGAAATTCCCGTCTCCGCCGGGCTGAAAAGCCCGGTGGAGATCGCCGCCATCGCCGATCCCCATCTTTGTCAGGCAGATGCGGTGGATGAGCAGGACGAGGAGCTGCGGCTGACCCGCCGGCGGCGGTTCTATCATGTGTATAACGGCGCGTCGGTGCGGGCGGTGGAAAACTGTCTGGAGGTGTGTCGGCACTTTCCCCAGACGGTGGTGCTGGGGGATGTGATCGACTATTGCTCCCACGGCGCATTGACGTTGGCGCAGCAATGCCTGTTCGGGGCGGAGGGAACGCCCCTGTGCATCCCCGGCAACCATGAATACCGCAAGCAGATGGACACCGGTCTGCCGGAGAAAACCCCCAACGAGGAAAAGGCTCGTCTGCTGGAGCAGTTCTGGCCCAACGACCTGCATTTTGTGAAGCGGCAGGCGGCGGAGGATCTCATCCTGCTGGGGCTGGATAACGGCACCGGGCATTTCTGGCCGGGAACGCTGGACTGGCTGCGGCAGGAGCTGAGCCGGGCGGAGGAACAGGGCTGCAAGGTGCTGATTCTACAGCATATTGCCTTCCGCACCGCCAATTCTCAGGGGGAAACCTCACTGGCAGATTGGGGCTTTGAAACGCAGCAGCAGGATTTTTCCCAGGGGGACGGCGCGCTGTGCGGCGCGGCCCGGGATGCGCAGGATCGGCAGATACTGGATCTGATCGCGGGGAAACCGGATACCGTCAAGGCGGTCATAACCGGGCATTATCATAGCCTGTTCCGGACGGTGCTGCAGGACAGCGCCGGGACGCCGACGGCCATCCCGCAGTTTTCACTGGCGGCGCCGATCTTTGTCGGTTTCTGCGGATTGGTACATATATTGAAAGTGCAATAAGCTCCGATGCCGCACAGAACCGCTCGGTGCGTTTTGTGCGGCGTCTTTATGCAGCAGGCAGCTTGGATGGTGGAGAGTGGATTCGTGGACATCAGCGATATCATAGAAAAAATCCGGACAGGGGCGGCGGCCTATCGGCCGTTCCCTTTCTGGTCGTGGAACGGAAAATTGGAGAAAGAACGGCTGCTCCGGCAGATCGACGAGCTGTATGCGGACGGCATGGGCGGATTCATCATGCACGCCCGCAGCGGGCTGAAAACCGACTATCTCTCCGAGGAGTGGATGCAGGCGGTGGAGGCCTGCGGCGATTATGGTCGGGCGCGGGGCATGGAGCCGTGGATCTACGACGAGAACGGCTGGCCCAGCGGCTTTGCCGGCGGCAGGCTGCTGGAGGATGCGCAGAACCGGGATAAATACATCGAGCATACCGTCGGCGCCTTGGATGCGTCGGCGGATGTGTGCTATATACTGGAGGGGGAGCGGCTTGTCCGCGCCGACCGTCCGGAGCCGGGGGCCACGTATCTGAATCTCCACATCCGCACCGCCGCCTCCACCGCCGATATCTGCAACCCGGCGGTGGTGCGCCGGTTCATCGCGCTGACCCACGCGGCCTATAAGGCGCGCTTCGGAGTGGATTTTGCCGCCCGCATCCAGGGCTTTTTCACCGACGAGCCCCAGTATCAGCGCTGGGGCACTCCCTATACGGATATGGTGGCGGCTTACTTCCGGGAGACCTACCACGAGGATATTCTCGACCGGCTGGGGCTGCTGTTTGTGGAAAAGGACGGCTACCGGGATTTCCGCTATCGCTATTGGCGGGCGATGCAGACGCTGATGCTGCATTCTTTCTCCGAGACGGTGTACGACTGGTGCACGGAAAACGGCGTGCAGCTCACCGGGCATTATATCGAGGAGACCTCCATGGGGTATCAGCTGATGTGCTGCGGCGGGGTGATGCCGTTCTATGCCTATGAGCATATCCCCGGCATCGACTGGCTGCGGCGGGACACCGACAATGAGCTGCCGGTGCGGCAGGTCTCCTCCGTGGCGGCGCAGCTGGGGAAGAAGAAGGTGCTCACGGAGTCTTTCGCCTGCTGCGGGTGGGATGTGACCCCCACCGAGCTGCGGCGGATTGTGGGATTCCAGTTTGTGGGCGGGGTGAACTGGCTGTGCACCCATCTGGTGCCCTATTCCGAGGCGGGACTGCGCAAGCACGATTATCCGGCGCACTATTCCCGCATCAACCGATGGGTGGAGCAGGAGTTCCCCGCTTTCAACACGTTCGTGGCGCGGCTGGGCGGGCTCATCGGCGAGAGCGAAGAAGTGGTGAATGTGGCGGTGCTGCATCCCATCCGCAGCGCCTATTTTGACTATCAGCGGGGGGATGCGCCCAACGAGGAGGAATTCCATATCCGCCCGCTGGACGAAGCCCTGCGCCGGGATGTGCGGTGGCTGTCCGCCCATGGGGTCAACTATCATTTCGTGGATGAAACGCTGCTGGCCCGGTACGGCTCCGTGGAGGGGGCGGCGCTTTGCTGCGGACGGTGCCGGTATACCTATTGGGTGCTGCCCCATGTGCAGACCATGGACAGGTCCACCGAGGAGCTGCTGCGGCAGTTTGTACAGAACGGCGGCAAAGTGCTGGTGCTGGGCGAAAATCCCCGGTATCGGGAGGCGGAGAGCTACGCCTATGACTATCTGACGGGCAATTGCACCTTTGCGGAGATTTGCGCGGCGCAGCCCTGCCGGGTGGCGGAGCCGGACACGGAGCTGTACTATACCTATCGCCGGCTGCAGGGGCGGGATGTGCTGGTGGTGCAGAACGCCTCCGGGGAAAACAGCTATACCCAGCGGTTCCTGCCGGATGGGCGGTATCGCTCTTTCCTGCGGCTGGATCTGAACACGCTGGAGACCGAAAGTGTGCCGCTGGAGCTGACCTTTGAGCCGAATGGGTGTATGGTGCTGTTTCCCGATGAAGCGCAGGCACGCCCCCGCCCGCGCAAGCCGGAGATACCGGTGTATCTGGAACAGGACGCCGTCACCTTTGACGAAAATACGCTGGTGGTGGATACGGTGCGGTATTCCCGGGACGGGGCGGTCTTTTCCAAGCCCTACCCGGTGGCGGGGCTCTTTGCCAAACTCCTGGAGGAGCGGTACGAGGGGGACATCTATTTTGCCTATACCTTTTCGGTGCGGGAGCGTCCCGGCCGACTCTGCCTGCGGGTGGAGCCGATTCCGGGGGCGGAATACACCTTCAACGGCCGTCCGCTGACCATGGCCGGCTCCCCGAAGGATCCGGACGTGTGGTGCGCCGATGTGACGGCGCTGGTGCATGAGGGGGACAACACGCTGGTGGTCAAGGCCGACTGGTTCCAGGACGACCGCGTGTATTACGCCCTGTTCGGCGAAAACGTCACCGAGAGCCTCAAAAACTGTCTGGTCTATGACCGGGAATTGGAGCCGATCTACTGTGTCGGTGATTTCGGTGTGTATACGGACGGCGGATTCCGGGATGTGGGGGACGGCTTTGCGGCGGCGCAGGATTTTTACATTGCCGCGCCGCCCCGGCGCGTCACCGAGCCGGTGACGGACGGATTGCCCTTCTTCTCCGGCATTCTGACGGTGCGCAAAACCCTGCATCTGACCGACCCGGATGTGACCCTCCGTCTCCCCGGCAAAAAAATGGTGGCGCGGGTGCGGCTGAACGGGCACACGGTGGGGACGGTGCTGTTCGGCGAGACCATCGACATCGGCGCCTATGCGGTCGCAGGGGATAACGAGCTGGAGATCGCCTATACTTTCAGTAACCGCAACACCTACGGCCCTCACCACAGCACCGACCCGGTCACCCGCCGCTGCGCTGCGCCGGAATTCTTTGAGATGAAGGATTGGAAGGATGGGGTCAGCCCCGGGTATTCCGATGCCTATGAGCTGCTGTGCTTCGGCGCAGCGCGGTGAACAAACTCACCAATTTCTCCGAAAAATCAGAAAAACATTTACGATTGTTGCCCAACAAACGCACTATCTTGCTCTGTTGCCGTCCGGCGGTTGACTTTCCGTCCGGGGTATCGGTACAATGGAGCCGATGGAAGAAATTCCGATAAAAACGGCGAAAGGGGAACTGACATGAAAACGACCTGTACAAAAGTCTTGTCCTTGTGTTTGGCGTTGGCCTTTGTTGTGTCGGCGGTGCCGTTCTTCGGGCTGACCGCGGCGGCGGAAACCGCCGAGGTGACGCTCGACGACGGTTCGGTATGGCTGACGGAGCTGGGCTCCAACGTAACCTTTACCCAGAATGCGCCCGGTGATTATAGCGTTACCCGGACGGATACGACCACCGAAAGCAACACGAGCTTTTCCGTTGTCTCCAAAACCGGCTTTGTGGCCGGGGAGGATGTCTACGGGGTGGCCACAGATTATCGCGCCGGTTCGCCGTGCTTCGGCTTTACCGATGAGGCGGCGCTGGAGAGCGACAACCGGGTGGAGATCTACCGGGAGGAATCCGGTAATTCTACGACGCTGTGCGTGTTCGTGAACGGCACGCGGTATAATGTGTGGCAGGGCACGGCGACCCGTGCCAGCCTGTGCAAGATTGCCATCGTGGAGCAGGAGGGCAGCTACTATCTGTCCTTCCGGGACAAGGTGGTGGATGGCGCCGGGCTGGCGGAGGAGGCGCAGGCGTATCTCAAGCTGGAGAACCATTTCTCCCGGGAACTGCTGGCAAACGGCGGGATGCTGCACTTCTTCCTGAAGTCTCCGGGGTGCACCTCCGCCCGCATCGTGAAGCTGGGGTCGGTCACCCAGGCGTATTCCGCCAGCGCCGGCTATACCTTCGGCGGAGATACCAACACGCCCTCCTCTTGGACCTTTACCGGAGCGATTCCGACGGTCGCGTTTGACAGTGCCGGCCGGAAATACACCTATACCGCGGCGGCGGCCGGCACCTCTGTGCGGCTGGGTCTGCCGGTGGCGCAGGTGGGCGGCGCGGCGGAGGACGCCAAGTTCAGCGCTGTGATCACCCGGGATGCCGCCCCCACCAGCGATTATGAGTGGCTGTCGGTGGCTTTCTCCAACGATCCGACGTTTGCCGACGGCACGGTAGAGTCCGTTACTACCGCGGAGCAGAAGGATACTACCTATGTACACTTCATCTACGGCGGAAAGACCCTTACAGCGAACTACAATATGTATAACGGCACCGGTACGAGCTTCACCTTTAGTGGCGATGAGGAGAATGTAACCGGGCTGCTGATCAATGTGGGCGGGCAGCCGGTCAATGTGACCCTCACCGGCAATGTGCTGAAAACGGGCAAGCCCATCTACGCCCGGTTCAATAAGCCCGCCTCCAACGTGACCCGCACCTATGCCATCACGGTGCCCGCTTTCAACGACAGCGCCATCGCGGCGCGGGAGGCGCTGGTGGCCTGCACCACGGAGGATGCCGTGGCGGCAAAGGCGCTGGCGGAGGCCTATCTGGCGACGGATATCGCCTTTGATGCGGCGGCGCAGGAAAAGCTCACGGCCGTTTATCGGGCGTATGAGCAGCAGGTCGGCGTGCTGGCTAAAGCGATTGACGACGCCGTGGCGGCGCTGCCGCCCATCGACGAGCTGCTCTGGCAGGATAAGGAAACCATCGACGCGGTGACGGCGCAGTATGACAGCGCACCGGCAGAGGTCAAGGCGCTGGTCACCTCTGCTGAGCGCATCGAGGAATACCGGGCGGCGGCTGCAGCGCTGGTCGATACCGGCGTATACCGCACCGGCGACGGCACCCGCTATCGGGTGCAGCGCGATCCGGAGTATATTCAGATCGGTAGCAGGACGGAGGATAATGCGCTGACGGCGACGATCCTCGGCGGACAGAACGATCCGAAATCGGCGCTGTCCATCGTGACGGAAAATGCCTACCCCATCCTCAGCGGCCAGTATGAGATGAGCTATTATTTCGGCAATCTGGCCACCGACCAGTCCTCCACCTTCGGGCTGGCGGCGGATATGGCGGATGCTCTCGGCGACGGCAGCACCAACAGTACCTTTGCCCTCGTCCGCACCGAGAGCGGCAATGTCAACACCTTCTATGTGGTGGCGGATGGCGCGGTGACACCGTGCTTTGTGGCGAACGGTACTACCCGTGCCCGGAACTGGCTCATCGGGGTGGTCAAGGTCGGCGACGATTACTATATGACCGTGGATGGCAAGGCCGTGACCGGCGAGGGGTATTCCTCTGCGGTGCAGGAGGCGCTCAAGCTGAACAACCACTTCAGCCGGGAGTTTCTGGAGCGCAACGGCAGCGTGCATTTCTATGTGAAATCCAAGTCGATGAATTCCGGCGCGTCGCTGCGTCCGACGGTCAAGGTGGAGAATAACCTGATCCTCAACACCCAGAACCGGTACAGCGACCGCAACGGCGCCAGCGCCATTGCCGAATACAATATTCCCGCCGCTACCGGCCTGACTGCCACGGAGGACGGCAATGTGTACACCTTCCAGGTGCTCTCCGCCGGCTCGGTGACGCTGGCGGAGCCGATCAACCCCGACGGCTTCCAGGTCAAGGCGTATATGCCGCGGGCGAGCGGCAATCAGTGGGTGAAGTTTGCTCTTTCTAACGATCCCACTTTCAGTGACGGTACGGAGGTGTCCTTCCACCTGATCCAGTTTGCAAACGGTCAGAATGTGGTCTATGCCAACGGAAACGAGCAGACCGCCCGTTTCTCCGGATTCTATGGCAATTCTACGGTGCGTACCTTGTCGCTGGTGGAAAAAGACGGCGTCTATCGGCTGCGGATCTACACCCCCGGCAATGATCTGACGGCAAGCACGCTGGATTTCACCGCCCTCATCGGCAAGCCGATTTATCTGAAAATCTCCGGAGATGCCGGTGTGGAGCCTGCTTTCACCATTACGAACCACGTGACGGATGCCCCTTATTTGACTACGCAGGCGGCGCTGGATACGGAAACCGAGAGTTTTCTCGCCGAAGAGGCCGCTGCTGTGGCGCAGGAGCTGGATGCGGCCATCGCTGAGATCTACGCCCAGCCCACGGATTTCTGCCTGTACAGGGATGCGGCGGCGCAGCTGCGCACCCGTATGGCGCGTCTGTCCGCCCGCCAGAGTGAGGCGGTGAGCGGCAAGGCACAGCTGGAGGAGATCGGAGACTATCTGGATTCTCTGCCGGAGACGGTGAATGAAGAGACGCTGACAGACTGCCGCCGGGCGCTGTTGGGTCTCAACGAGCCGACGGTCAGCTATGATTTCTGCCGGGACGGGGTTCTGGATATCCGGGATCTGGTGCGCATGAGCGAGATGGCGGAGTGACGGAGAGCCGTCCCTGCCGCAGACCCTGCGCCGGATGCGGCCGCCCGTGGGATCGGACGGAATGACCGGGGCCGCTGCACCGGGCACAAATGTGTAACATTCCTATAAACCAAGCCCCGGAGCCGTACCCGCGAACGGGTGCGGCTCCGGGGCTTTCGTCGGCGAAACACACGATTCATCATTTTGAGGAGAGACTGTCATGAAAGAAAAAACCGATCCCCCGTTTATTTTCGGCACGCAGTATTACCGCGCCCCGACACCGCACCCGGAGTGTTGGGAGAGCGATCTGCACCATATGCGGGAGGCGGGCTTCAACTCCGTCAAATTCTGGGTGCAGTGGCGCTGGGTACACCGAGAGGAAAACACCTTTTATTTTGCGGACCTGGACCGCCTGATGGACATAGCGGAGAGCAACGGGTTGCGGGTGACGCTGAATGTGATCTGCGACGTGGCGCCGGTGTGGCTGTATGAAAAATACCCGGATGCCAAAATGGTCACGGCGGATGGACAGACGGTGGAGCCTCAATCCACCTGTTTCCGGCAGATTGGCGGCTTCCCCGGCCCCTGCTATAATCATCCCGGCGCTCTGCTGGAGCGGGTACGCTTTATGGAAGAGACCGTTCGGCATTTTGCCGACCACCCGGCGCTGGATATGTGGGACGTGTGGAACGAGCCGGAACAGTGCGGAGTCTATCGCGCGCCGGAGGATGCCAAGCTGGTCTGCTTTTGCCCCCATTGCCGCAAAAAATTTACAGGATATCTCGCCGGAAAATATCGGGAGATTGCCCGGCTGAACGCTGTGTGGGGGAAATGCTACGGCGATTTTGCGGATGTGGAGCTGCCCCTCAACGGTTCGACCTTCGGGGATTTCATGGATTTCCGGGAATTCCGTCTCGACACCATGACTGCGGAGGCAAACTGGCGGCTGGAAACGGTGCGCCGCTATGATACCCGGCACGCCGCCTATCTGCACGTGGTGCCCAACACCTCCTCCGTGTTCAACGGGCTGACCGGGGTGGATGATTTCGCGCTGGCAGAGCGGTGCGATGTGTTTGCATCCACCAATTTTGCTACGCCGATCTGGAGTGTGCTGACCACCTCGGCGGCGCAGGGAAAGGTCTGCTACAATGTGGAGTGCCATATCGGCAACGGCTCCATACGGATGCACCAGAAGCAGATCACCTATGCCGATCTTGTGCGGGATCTGGTGCCGCAGATCGGCGCCGGCATCCGGGGGTTTATGTTCTGGCAATACCGGCCGGAAACTCTGGGAGCGGAGTCGCCTGCCTGGGGAGCGACGCTCCCGGACGGCCGTCCCGGCAGCGTGCTCAATGCCGCCCGGCGATTTGCCCGGCAGATCGCACCGATTACGGAAGAGCTGATGCGTTCCCCGAAACGGATGCCGTCGATCGCCATCTGGAAAGGACGCAAAAATGAGCTGTTTCAGTATTGTGTGCATGGTGAGCTGGAGGGCTTTGCCGCCGCCATCGAAAGCTATGTGAACGCGCTGTACTATAACAATTACGATTGCCGGATCGTGGACGATGAGGCGGTCATCCGTGGGCTTGACGGCACAAAGCTGCTGATCCTCCCCCGGTGCTATGCCTTGACCGGGGAGATGGCGGCGGCTGTTGTGCGGGCGGCGCAGGCCGGTGTGACGGTGCTTTGCGAAGCCCATCTGGGCGGCTACGATGTCAACACCGGACGGCATTCTCTGCGGATGCCGGGCTGTGGGCTGGCGGAGCGGCTGGGGATCGTTGAGACCTATACCACCAGCTCCTATCACCTGAAAAACGGTGGTGAGGACGGCGGGATGAACACCGACGGCTTAGCCGACGATGTGAAAAAGGCGATCGCCTCCTATGGATTGAGCGGCGGAAAATACTATCCGATTCTGTTGACCGACGGCACCGTTCTCAGCGGGGCGCTGCGCTTTGCGGCGCTGTCGGGAGAGGACGCCGCGGTCCTCGGCACATTTAACGGAGAGTCGTGCATTCTGTCCAAACGGGTCGGCCGGGGTCGGTTCATCTATTGCGGCACCGATCTCGGAGACGGCGCACAGCATGACGCGGCGGCGTTTGAGGCGTTTTTGCGGACGGTGTGTCGGAAAGCGGGGGTGGCGGATAACGGATTCCATGTGCCGAGAGGGGTGCATATCGACCGGATTTCGGATACTCTGATTGCCGTCAACAATACCACCGAAACTCCCGTGACTGTCCATTGCGGCTGCGGAGTGCGCGGGGTGCTGTACGGGGGATACAGCGAGACCGGCACGTGGACTGTTCCCGGCGCGACGGCCGAAATACTCGCGGTCAGCGGATGCGCTGCCAATGCGTGAAGAAACTTCCGGCGGGATCGGTCGGGATTTACTCTCTATATTGAAAAGCCGCAGGGGTCAGGCAATGTTGCCTGACCCCTGCGGGCGTTGCGGCAGAAACATGACGACAGCCGGTCTCTCACAGCCATTTGTCCAGTTCCGCTTCCACCTCCGGAATTTTCCGAACCCGCGGGGCGCGGAAAATCCGCTGCTGCATGATCACCATGGCCGGATGGCGCAGCGTTTGCAGGTTTTCCAGCGGATTTTCGTCCGTGACGACCATCTCCGCCTGCTTGCCCGGTTCGATGGAGCCGGTGACGGCGCCGATTCCGGCCAAGGTCGCGTTGAGCAGCGTGGCGGAATAGAGGGCAAAGCGCGGGCTGACTCCGCAGAATTTCACATAATAGCACAGCTCCCGCCACATATCGTACTGGGTCACATAGGGGCAGGCCGTATCGGTGCCCAGCCCCACGGGGATGCCTTGCTTCAGGCATTCTTTGGCGAGGGCAATGATGCCCTCAAAGACGATCTTGCCGTTCTCCTGCTGCTCATAGGTGGCGTGGGACACCTCCCGGTCAAACAGGGCAAAGGGGAGCGCCGGAGAAATCGTGGAAACCTGAAAGGCTTGGCGCGCCTTGAACAGCGTCATGATTTCTTCGGTAGGCTTTGCGCCGTGCTCGATGGAATCGACGCCGTTTTCCAGCGCGACCTGTACCCCCTCTGGACTTTCCACGTGCGCCGCCACCTTGAAACCCAGCGCGTGCGCCCGGTCGCAGGCCGCCTTGACCAGCGCCGGCGGCATACGGAGCACGCCGGGTTCGCCGACCTTCTCCGCATCCAGCACACCGCCGGTGATCATCAGCTTGAGGATGTCCGGCTTGTCTGCCGCGATTCGATCTACATAGGCGGCGGCCTCCTCAGGCGTGGCGGCCTCATAGGCCAGCGACCCGGCCATGTGGCCGCCCTTTACAGAGATGGCCATATTGGATGCCAGAATGCGCGGGCCGACCCGCTTGCCGGCGCGGATGTCGTCCCGGACAGTTGTATCGAAATCGGCGATCCCGCCCACGGTGCGGATGGTGGTGACGCCGCTGAGCAGCTGCGTCTTGGCGTAATCGGCCACCAGCTTTCGGCCGAGACTGCGGGTGACGGCATTCGAGGTGATGAGCCGCACCAGCTTCACCGGGTCGGAGGGCTTTTTCTTCGGCTTGCCGGAACCCGCCAGATGCACGTGCAGATTGATCAGCCCCGGGAGGATGTATTTCCCCTCCAGGTCCACCCGCTCAAAATCGGCGGGGATGGCGGTCTCCGCCACGATATCCGTAATGACACCGTCTTCTACGAGAATGGCTTTCTCCGTTTGCGGGATCATCGTTTCCGTTCCGTCCAGAATGATCCCGTTTGTCAATGCGCGTTTCATCGGTTCTCGCTCTCCTTTTCCGTCTATGCTTTGTTTAGACGAGACAATCAGGACACAATAGTTCCTGAAACGGAATATTTCCCCGTTTTGTTTGTCTCATCATGCGCCATACGACCGTATTGCTGCGTTCTTCGACTGCCAAAACGAAAAAACGGTTGTCCCCCGATTGTTTCGTCTACCCATCCATACTACCACATTTCGCCGTCTGTGGCAAGCGGCGGACGACGGATTTTGCCCGTCGGGCGGAGCTTTGGCTTTCCGCGGGAGCCGAAAAGTTTCCCATGCATAGCGGAAATCGGATAATCCTGTGTATTTTCACTTATTTACAAAGATGCGGTTCCTATGGTATAATGCGTATGACGCAGCCCGGTTTACGGTTTGATATTGAAAAGCGGAGGAATCGTGCATGAATCTGTTGCACATGAAATATGCGCTGGTGATCGCCAAGACCAATTCCATCAATAAGGCCGCGGAAGAGCTGTATGTGGGCGCCCCGGCGCTTTCCCGCGCCATCAAGGAGCTGGAGGCGGATCTGGGCGTCACCCTGTTCGAGCGGAGCGCCAAGGGGATGTTCCTGACGCCGGATGGGGAGCTGTTCGTAAGCTACGCCAAAAAGGTGCTGAAGCAGATCGACGACATCGAGTCGATCTTCAAGGACGGCTCCAAGGCCAGAGAGCATTTCTCGATCTCCGTCCCGCGGGCCAGCTATATTGCCGCCGCTTTCGCCGAATTCTCCAAGCGGATAAATCCCGATTCCGGCGCGGAACTGTTCTATAAGGAAACAAACGCCTATCGGGTGATCCACACCGTATTGAAAGAGGATTACAAGCTGGGCATCCTCCGCTACGGCGAGCAGTACGAATCCTATTATACGGCGATGATGGCCGAAAAGGGGCTGGTGGGCGAGCCGGTCGCGGAGTTTTCCTACGTGCTGGCCATGAGCGAAAAGAGCCCGATCGCCGCCGAGGAAACGGTCACATACGACCGGCTGGACGGCTTCACCGAAATTGCCCACGCCGATCCGTATGTGCCGTCGCTGCCCCTCTCGCAGGTGAAAAAGAACGAGCTGCCGGAGCACCGGGGCAATCGAATCTTCGTGTATGAGCGGGGCAGTCAGTTTGAGCTGCTCTCCAAGAATCCGCACACCTATATGTGGGTATCGCCCATCCCGGAGGATCTGCTGAAGCGATATAAGCTGGTGGAGCGGCCCTGTCCGGACAATACGCGCCTGTATAAAGATGTGCTCATCCACCGGGCGGAGTATAAGCTGACCGAGCTGGACAACCGGTTTATCGAGGAGCTGGTCAAGGCCAAGCGGAAGGTGTTTCCGTAAAGACGGGCGCACCGGCCGGGCGGCTTTTTGTCAGGATATCGGTAATTCGGATATCGGTAAATGGTATATCGAAATAGGAAATACCGAATTGCCGATTCGGCAATTCCCACACCGTCTCGAATCTGTTAAAATATTAACAAGCAGATGGGAGGTGGCGACAACGGAAAGCTGCGGAATATCGAAGGCGACACTTGGCCGGGTCCCCCAGTATCTGGAGTATGTGGATTCCCTGCCACAGGACGTTGAACACATTTCCGCAACCAGGATCGCAGCGGAGCTGGGACTCGGCGAGGTGCAGGTGCGCAAGGATCTGGCCGCCCTGTGTAAGAAGGGCAGACCCCGGATCGGATACGACCGCACGGAGCTGAGGGACAGCCTGCGGGATTTTCTGACCGCGCAGAACGACGCTGCGGTGATCGTCGGCGCCGGAAAGCTCGGCAAAGCTCTGTTGGAATACAGCGGATTTGACATCTACGGTATCCGGATGGCCGCTGCGTTCGATACCAATGTGACCGATGAGACGGAGCTTCCCTCGGGGAAGCGCATTCTGCCCATCGGGATGCTGGAGCCTTTTTGCCGGGCACACCGCGTCCGCATCGGTGTGATCACCACACCGGCCGCGTCGGCCCAGACCACGCTGAATCGGCTGTGCGCCTGCGGCATCCGGCGGATCTGGTGCTTTGCGCCGTGCCGTCTGTATACGCCGGCAGACACGATCGTACAGTATGAGGATCTGGCCCTGTCTCTGGCGCATCTGGGGCAATGCGGCGCAAAGCGTGCCTGACCGCATAACCCCGGTTTCCCCCGACCGTAAGACCAAACAAGACCAAAAACCAAAACGGAGGTAGTATGTTCATGGAAAGAAAGATCGTTGACAGCGTGGAAGCGCTGGAAGAGACCCTCGTCCGCGTCAAGGAAGCGCAGAAGAAATTCGCCACCTACACCCAGGAGCAGGTAGACGCCATATTCAAGGCGGCGGCCATCGCGGCCAACCAGGCGCGGATCCCGCTGGCGAAGATGGCGGTGGAAGAAACCGGCATGGGTATCGTTGAGGACAAGGTGATCAAAAACAACTATGCCGCCGAGTACATATACAATGCCTATAAAAATACCCGGACCTGCGGCGTGTTGGAGGAGGATAAGGCATACGGCATCAAGAAGATCGCCGAGCCCATCGGTGTGATCGCCGCGGTGATCCCCACCACGAACCCCACCTCCACGGCGATCTTCAAGACCCTTATCGCGCTGAAGACCCGTAACGCCATCATCATCTCTCCCCACCCGCGGGCGAAGAAATCCACCATCGCCGCCGCCAAGGTGGTGCTGGATGCGGCCGTGAAGGCCGGCGCGCCGGAGGGCATCATCGAGTGGATCGACGCGCCGAGCCTGGATATGACCAATCTGGTGATGCGGGAAGCCGACATCATCCTCGCCACCGGCGGCCCCGGCATGGTGAAGGCCGCGTATTCCAGCGGCAAGCCCGCTCTGGGCGTGGGCGCCGGCAATACCCCTGCCATCATCGACGATACGGCCGATATCATTCTGGCGGTCAACTCCATCATCCATTCCAAAACCTTCGATAACGGCATGATCTGCGCCTCCGAGCAGTCGGTGATTGTGCATAAGAACGTGTACGACGCGGTGCGGGAGGAGTTTGCCAACCGCGGGTGCTACTTCCTCAAGCCGGATGAGATCGAGAAGGTGCGCAAGACCATCATCATCAACGGCGCGCTGAATGCCAAGATCGTCGGCCAGTCCGCCTACCGGATTGCCGCGCTGGCGGGGGTGAAGGTCCCCGAGGGCACCAAGATCCTCATCGGCGAGGTGGAGAGCGTGGAGCTGTCGGAGGAATTCGCCCACGAAAAGCTCTCGCCGGTGCTGGCCATGTACAAGGCCGAGGATATTCAGGATGCTTTCAGCAAGGCCGAGCACCTGATCGCCGACGGCGGCTATGGGCACACCTCCTCCATTTATCTCAATGTGGCCACCGAGCAGGATAAGCTCAATGAGTTTGCCAGCCGCATGAAGACCTGCCGCATTCTGGTCAACACGCCCTCCTCCCACGGCGGCATCGGCGACCTGTATAACTTCAAGCTGGCCCCGTCGCTGACGTTGGGCTGCGGCTCCTGGGGCGGCAACTCGGTGTCCGAGAACGTCGGAGTGAAGCATCTCATCAACATCAAAACCGTGGCCGAAAGAAGGGAAAATATGCTGTGGTTCCGGGCGCCTGAAAAGGTGTATATCAAAAAAGGCTGTCTCCCCGTTGCTTTGGATGAGCTGAAGCACGTGATGGGTAAGAAGCGGGCGTTCGTCGTCACCGACTCTTTCCTGTATCATCACGGCTATACGAAGCCGATCACGGATAAGCTGGATGAAATGGGCATCGCCCACACGACCTTCTTCGATGTGGCTCCCGACCCGACCCTCGCCTGCGCCAAGGCCGGTGCAGAGCAGATGCGCGCCTTTGAGCCGGATTGCATCATTGCGCTGGGCGGCGGCTCGGCTATGGATGCGGGCAAGATCATGTGGGTGCTCTATGAGCATCCGGAAGTGGACTTCATGGATATGGCTATGCGGTTCATTGATATCCGCAAGCGTGTGTATACTTTCCCGAAGATGGGGGAGAAGGCCTACTTCATCGCCATCCCCACCTCCGCCGGCACCGGCTCCGAGGTGACGCCTTTCGCGGTGATCACCGATGAGCAGTCGGGCGTGAAATATCCGCTGGCGGATTATCAGCTGCTCCCGAACATGGCCATCATCGACACCGATTTCCATATGTCCGCGCCGAAGGGCCTGACCGCTGCCTCCGGTATCGACGCCGTGTCCCATGCGCTGGAGGCCATCGCCTCGGTGATGGCTACCGACTATACCGACGGGCTGGCGGTGAAGGCGCTGCAGACCATCTTCACTTATCTGCCCCGCGCCTATGACAACGGCCAGAGCGATGTGGAGGCGAGAGAAAAGATGGCGAATGCCGCCACCATGGCCGGTATGGCTTTCGCCAACGCTTTCCTGGGTGTCTGCCACTCCATGGCTCATAAGCTGGGCGCTTTCCACCATATCGCTCACGGCGTCGCCAACGCCCTGATGCTGGAGGAGGTGCTGCGGTTCAACGCGGCGGAAGCCCCCGTGAAGATGGGCACCTTCAGCCAGTATGACCATCCCCACACGCTGGCGCGGTACGCAATGGTGGCCGACGAGCTGCATCTGGGCGGCACGACCGACGAGGAGAAGCTGGAGAATCTCATCAAGGCGGTCAACGAGCTGAAAGCCCGCGTAGGCATCAAGCCCACCATCCGGGACTATGTGCCGGATGAGCAGGATTTCCTCGATCGGCTGGATGCCATGGTGGAGCAGGCGTTCGACGATCAGTGCACCGGCGCCAACCCCCGCTATCCGCTGATGAGCGAGATCAAGCAGATGTACCTGAACGCCTACTACGGCGGAAAGCACTTTGAGGAGCCGCCGATGCCCACCGCCGATTTCGGCACCGGCGCGGACGACGCCCACGATTTCAAACAGCCCTATCGCCGTGCCAAGAGCGGCCTGAAAAAGAACTGAGGGAGGATGACGACAATGGAACTCAACCGCATTATTGCCGTAAGAAACAACAAAACCGTGTATCGGGACGGGAATCAGGTGTATAAGGTCTTTGACGCATCCTATTCCAAGGCCGACGTGCTCAACGAGGCACTGAACCAGGCGCGGGTCGAGGAAACGGGCCTGCATATCCCGAAAATTCTCGGCGTGACCATGACCGATGGAAAATGGACGATCATCTCGGAGTTTATCAAGGGGAAAACGCTGGCCGAGCTGATGAAAGAGAATCCGGAGAAAAAGGACGAGTATCTGGAGCTGTTTGTGGACCTGCAGCTGGAGATGCACTCCAAGACCTGCAAGGGACTGAATAAGCTGAAGGATAAGATGAACCGCAAGATCAGCGAAACGGATCTGTCCGCCACCGTGCGGTATGATCTGCACACCCGTCTGGAGGCCATGCCCAAGCACAATAAGGTGTGCCACGGGGACTTCAACCCCTCCAACATCATCATCACCGATGACGGCACGCCCTATATCCTCGACTGGTCCCATGCGACCCAGGGCAATGCGTCCGCCGACGCGGCGCGCACCTATCTGCTGTTCTGGCTGAACGGCGATATCGACGGCGCCCGGAAGTATCTGGATCTGTTCTGTGAAAAGAGCAACACCGCCCGGCAGTATGTGCAGAAGTGGATGCCCATCGTGGCCGCGTCTCAGACGGTCAAGGGCAACGAGCACGAGCGGGAATTCCTGCACACCTGGATCGACGTGGTGGATTACGAATAAGGGAGGATAAACAGCATGAAAGTTACCGTATGCATCGGCTCTTCCTGTCATATCAAAGGCTCCAGACAGGTGGTAGAGCAGCTTCAGTATTTAATCAACGAAGCCGGCGTCGGCGACAAGGTGGAGCTGGCGGGCACATTCTGCATGGGGAAATGCCAGCAGGGTGTGTGCGTGACCGTGGACGAACAGTTTTATTCGGTCACCCCCGATACCGTGGAGGCATTCTTCCGGGATCATGTTTTAGGTCAGGTGAAATGAGATGATCGTTCAGATTTGCGTGGGATCGTCCTGCCATTTGAAGGGATCGGAACGCATCATCGGATTGTTTCAGAACGCCGTCAACGCACACGGATTGGAGAACGATGTGACACTGGCCGGGAGCTTTTGCACCGGCCGGTGTAACCGTGTGGGTGTCACCGTTTCGGTGGATGACGACGTATACACCGGTGTGACGCCGGAGAATTTCGACGAGTTTTTCAAGGATAAGGTGCTGACCGTGCTGGGGGCGGAGTAGGAGGTTTTATACATGGAGTGCTTGACTCTGAAAAAATCCAACTGCAAGAATTGCTATAAGTGCATTCGCCATTGTCCGGTGAAGTCCATCCGCTTCTCCGGGAATCAGGCCTATATCATCGGCAACGAGTGCATTATGTGCGGTCAGTGCTTCGTGGTTTGTCCCCAAAACGCCAAGCAGATCGTGGATGAGACCGAAAAGGTCCGGGTGCTGCTGCAAAGCGGCGACCCGGTGGTGGTCAGCCTGGCGCCGTCCTTTATCGCCAACTACGACGGCGTGGGGATCGAATCCATGCGCGCGGCGCTTAAACAGCTGGGCTTCTACGATGTGGAGGAGACAGCCGTCGGCGCCACCATCGTGAAAAATGCGTATGAGCAGCTGTGCCGCGAGGAGCGGGATGTGATCATCACCTCCTGCTGCCATGCGGTCAATCTGCTGATCCAGAAGCATTATCCGAAGCTACTGCCCTATCTGGCCGATGTGCTGTCCCCCATGCAGGCGCACTGCAAGGACATCAAAAGCCGTATTCCCAATGCGAAAACCGTCTTTATCGGTCCGTGCGTGGCCAAGAAGGACGAGGCCCAGTATTATGAGGGCATCGTGGATGCGGTGCTGACCTTCGACGAGCTGACGGCATGGCTGAAGGCCGAGAATGTGCCGCTGGAGCAGCGTCTGGATGAGGATGAAAACAGCCGGGCCCGGCTGTTCCCCACCACCGGCGGCATTCTGAAAACGATGGCGCTGGATGAGTCCGCCTATACCTATATGGCCATCGACGGTACGGAGAACTGCATTGCGGCGCTCAAGGACATTGAAGCCGGTAACGTCCACCGCTGCTTTATCGAGATGTCGGCCTGCGTGGGCAGCTGCATCGGCGGCCCGGTGATGGAGAAATTCCACCGTTCCCCGGTGAAGGACTATGCGGCGGTGACCGGCTACGCGGGACGGGGCGATTTCCCCGTGACGCAGCCCGCGCGGAGCGCGCTGGAAAAGGAATTTGCCGTGATCGCCCAGCGCGGCGTCGAGCCCGGTGAGACGGAGATTCGGGAGACCCTGCGCCAGATGGGCAAGATGAAGCCCAGCGACGAGCTGAACTGCGGCTCCTGCGGCTATAACACCTGCCGGGAGAAGGCTATCGCCATCTTACAGGGCAAGGCCGAGATTTCCATGTGTCTGCCCTTCCTGAAGGAGAAGGCGGAGAATTTCACCGATACCATCGCCCGCAATACACCCAACGGTCTGATCGTGCTCAACGAAAAGCTGGAGGTGCAGCAGGTCAACAAGGCGGCTCTGAAGATTCTGAATCTGCGCGCGCCGTCGGATATATTGGGCGATCAGGTGGTGCGGATCCTGGATCCCGCCGATTTCGTCACCGTTCTCTCCAAGGGCCGGAATATCCACGATAAGCGGGAATATTTGGCAGAATATGAGAAATATGTGGAAAAGACCGTTGTATACGACCGGGAATACAAGGTGATCCTGTGCATCCTCCGGGACGTGACCGAGGAGGAGCTGCAGCGGGAGAAGAAAGAGGATATCAGCCGTCAGACGGTGGAGATCGCGGACAAGGTCGTGGATAAGCAGATGCGCATCGTGCAGGAGATCGCCTCGCTGCTGGGTGAGACCGCCGCGGAGACCAAGATCGCTCTGACCAAACTAAAGGAGTCCATCGGCGATGAATAATCTGTGTGCCGATATCGGCTGGAAAAGCATCAACCACGACGGGGAGCAGCTCTGCGGCGACCATATCGACATTGTGGAGCAGGGGGAGAATTCGTCGGTCATCGTGTTGGCCGACGGTCTGGGGAGCGGCGTGAAGGCCAGCATCCTCTCCACCCTGACCTCCAAGATCATCTCCACGATGCTGGCGGAGGGGCTGCAGCTGGAGGACTGTGTGTCCACCATTGCGGCCACCCTCCCGATCTGCTCGGTGCGCGGCGTGGCGTACTCTACCTTTACAATCCTCCATCTGATCGAGAACGAGACGGCGGAGATCATTCAGTACGATAATCCCAACGTCATATTCCTCCGGAACGATGAGCTGTACGATTATCCGAAGCAGGAGCTGAATATCGGCGGCAAGACCGTGCTGAAATCGGTGGTCAAGCTGCAGGAGAACGACATCCTGATCGCCATGAGCGACGGCTGTCCCCACGCGGGCATCGGCATCGCCTTCAATTTCGGCTGGAAATGGGAGGATATCGCCGCCTTCATGCAGTCTATCGCGGTGGCGGGATACACGGCCAAGACGCTGGCCACGATGCTGGTGGATCAGTGCAATAAAGAATACGGCTACCATCCCGGCGACGACGCGACGGCCTGCGTGGTGAAGGTGCGGCGGCGGGAGCCGATGAATATTCTCTTCGGCCCTCCCCGGAACCGGGACGACTGCGACCGGATGATGTCGCTGTTTTTCTCTAAGGAGGGCAAGCATATCGTGTGCGGCGGAACGACCGCTTCCATCGCCGCCAAATATTTGGGGAAGCCGGTGAAGGCCAGCCTGAATTTTGAAAAGAGCGATGTGCCGCCGATCGCGGAGATCGAGGGAGTGGATCTGGTGACGGAGGGGGTCATCACCATCAATAAGGTGATCGAATACGCCCGGGACGCGCTGGATAAAAATGAGCTGTACGAGCAGTGGGGGTTCAATCGGGATGGGGCGTCCCGCATCTGCCGACTGTTGTTCGAGGAGGCTACCGATATCAATTTCTATGTGGGGCGCGCGGTGAACCCGGCGCACCAGAATCCCGATCTGCCGATCACTTTCAACATCAAGATGAATCTGGTGGAAGAACTGTCCGCCTGTCTGAAAAAGATGGGCAAGCGCATTAAGGTGAGCTATTTCTGAGGAGGCATGACAATGCGTAAATTTGATACCAAGGTGCAACATTTGAAGTATAAGGTGCTCCGTGAAGTGGCCCGCCATGCATGGAACGATACGCTGCTGGAAAATGTGATGGATATTCCCAAGCAGATCGTGCCGGGAAAGATCCCCACCATGCGCTGCTGCGTGTATAAGGAACGCGCCATTCTCGGCGAGCGGGTGCGGCTGGCCATGGGCGGCAACAAGGATAACCCCAATGTGATCGAGGTCATCGAAACGGCCTGTGACGAATGCCCCATGGGCGGCTATGAGGTGACGAACGCCTGCCGGGGATGCCTGGCGCATCGCTGCGAGGACGTGTGCCGGTTCGGAGCGCTGTCGTTTGATCAGGACCATGTGGCGCATATAGATAAGACGAAGTGTAAGGAATGCGGCGCCTGCGCCCGTGTGTGCCCCTATACCGCCATCATCAGCCGCAAGCGCCCCTGCGAAAACGCCTGTAAGATCAAGGCTATCCACATGAACGAGGATAAGGCCGCCGCCATTGACAACGATAAGTGCATCTCCTGCGGCGCCTGTGTATATCAGTGCCCCTTTGGCGCGATCATGGACAAGTCCTACATACTGGACGTAATCGACATTCTGAAAAAGAGCGAAAACAACCGGCGCTACAAGGTGTATGCCGTGGTGGCGCCGTCCATCTCCAGCCAGTTCAACTACGCGAAGCTGGGACAGGTGATCACGGGGATGAAGCGGCTCGGTTTCCACACGGTCGTTGAGGCGGCGCTGGGGGCCGACATGGTGGCCGACGCCGAGAGCCGCGAGCTGGTGGAAAAGGGATTCCTCACCAGCTCCTGCTGCCCCGCCTTCGTCAGCTATATCGAGAAGAATTTCCCCGATCTGGTGCCGTTTATCTCCCACAACCTGTCACCGATGGCGGCCATCGCCCGGTATCTGAAAGAGCATGAGGACGGGTGCAAGGTGGTTTTCATCGGTCCGTGCACGGCCAAAAAGGCCGAGGTGCAGAGGGAACAGGTCAAGCAGTATGTGGATGTGGTCATGACCTTTGAGGAATTGCAGGCCATGTTCGACTCCCGGGATGTGGATATCACCGCGCTGGAGGAAAGCTGCCTGGACAACGCCTCGTATTTCGGTCGGATCTTTGCCCGCTCCGGCGGCCTTTCCGACGCGGTGGCCCAGGGACTCAAGGAGCACGGCGATACGGAATTCCCACTGAAAGCCTTCCCCTGCGACGGCATTGAACAGTGCCGGATCGCGCTGCTGAAAAAGAGCAAGGGGCTGCTGGATGCCAACTTTGTGGAGGGGATGGCCTGCATCGGCGGCTGTATCGGCGGCGCCGGCTGCCTCACCCACGGCGAGAAGAATAAGGCCGAGGTGGATAAATACGGCAAGGAAGCGTTTGAGAAAACCATCTCCGACGCCATTGCCCAGCTGAAATGATGCGCCCGGAATGACCGACCGCACCCGCAAGCCCGAGAGATCGGGCTTGCGGGTGTTTCGCTTTGCCCGGCTGAATTGCCTGAGCTGAAATTGCCCATGCAGAAATTTTCCGAACAGTTTTCCGCGCCGATTGCCCGAGGAGGAGTTCCCCGGGCGGCTTTTTTGAGCGGATTGCCCGGGTGAGTCCGTTATGGGCGGTGTGCCCCGAAACAGGGGAAAACTTCACGACGCGTCGGCTCTTGCGCGGAGATGGGATGCAGGCGCGCCTTAACGCGTCTCGCGCGGAACGGCGGGGGAGAATGCCGCTGCCGACGGCGGAAACGACCGCCGGGTCAGGGGGGGAACACGGATATTCCATGAGGCTCACAGGGGAAATGCGGGCGAAATTCGCTGGGAGAATGTGCGATTTATTGATAGCCGGATTTTTTTGCAGTCCGGCTCTTGACAAACCTCCAACTATCCGCTATAATGATATACGCTCTGTTGAGAGCGCTATGGACAATTAGCTCAGCTGGTAGAGCATCCGCTTGACGTGCGGAGGGTCAGCGGTTCGAGTCCGTTATTGTCCACCAGTACAGAGTCATCCGAACCGGATTTTTGTTTTGAAGTTCGTGTTTGGATGTACAAAGAGACACCGACAAGGCTGAAACCTTGCCGGTGTCTCTTTTTCTGCCTTGGGTTGCCTCGTTGCCGCCATTGTAGATAGTAGCGTCAGTATATCGCCATAATGTGGCACAGTAACGAAACGCATAAACGCAAAAGGAGAGGGCTTACCTGATCGGAACCCCTCTCTTTCTTAATTACTCCCCGCTTGCCTTTTCGCGAATCCCGCCGATCGAATCACTCACATAATCACTTCCCCGACCGACGATAATTTCGGTCGGCGGCGTTCCGATCCCCGGCGCGACAAATGCCACCCCCGGCGCGGCAAACAAACCCGCTCCGGCGGCGAAGCACAGGCCCCCCGCTGTCCGCCCGGGGGAGCATCGCCCGCAGCGCCCGTATGGGCATATGCGGTGCGCGCCGGACATTTTTCTCGAAACGGGGTCGAAAAATGCCCGGCGCGCACGGGAGATCCTATGATACCGATCACAGAGCGGCGGGCCTGAGCTCCACCGTGCGGCCGCCGCGGTTTTCATACAGGCGGTGGGAGATGGAGAGGACGGGGGGGCCCGCGGCCGCCCGGTGCAGAGCCTCCAGCACGCGGGCTTCGGTCTCCGCATCCAGATTGGCGGTGATCTCATCCAGAAGCAGGATCGCCGGGTTTGCCGCGGCGGCGCGGGCGATGGACAACAGCTGCCACTCGCCCTGTGAGAACAGCCCCTCCGTGCAGACGGTGGCATAGCCGTCGGGCAACGCCCGGATCGCGTCGTCGATCCCGGCCAGCCGGGCCGCGTTTTGCGCCATCTCCTCGGTGATGCGCGGATCGCCCAGGGTGATCTGATCCAGCACCGTTCCCGGCACGCGGGAAAAATGCTGCTCCACGCAGCTGATGCAGCCGCGCCGCTCGGCATCCGCCATGTCTGCCACATCTGTCCCGCCAACGGACACCGAGCCGGTCTGCGGACGGTAAAGTCCCAGCAGCAGCTTGAACACGGTGCTTTTCCCGGCGCCGGTCCTGCCGACCAGCGTGACCTGTTCTCCCTCCCGGACCGTCATGGAGAAATCGCGCAGCACCGGCTGCTCGCCATAGCCAAAGGTCACGCGCGAGAACACCACATCGCCCCGGGCTGCGGCCTTGCGCATCGGCGGAACCGGCCGCTCCGGCTGCGCAAGGAATGCGTCGATTCGTTTGACCCCCGCCATGGCCGACTGTATGGTCTGTATTTCCATGCCGAGGCTCTCGATGGGAGAGAAGATTTTGGTGATATAATGGATCACGGCCACCGAGGTGCCCACCGACATCCCGAACAGCGCCAAAATCTCCCCTTTACCGGAAGCGGAGAGCAGCATCACGATGCCCACCACCGCAGCATCCAGCAGCAGCACCACCGGCGAATAGATCGCGTCGTAGAAATTGGTTTTTTCCACGGCGGCGTAACTCTCCCCGACGCGCCGATCATAGCGGCGCTCCATATAGTTCTCCAGCCCCAGCGCGCGGACGGTGCGGATGTTGTGCAGCGTTTCCGGTACCTGTCCGGCCACGGCGGCCACGGCGCGGCGGTTGTCCAGCTGGGCGGCCAGCATTTTCTTCTGCACATGGCGCGTGAACACGGCGAAAAGCGGAAGCACCAGCAGCAGGATGAGCGCCAGTCCGGTGTTTTTCACCGTGATCACCGCCAGAATGGACAGGATGCGGCAGGCGTCCGCCGCCATGCTGATGATGCCGGAGGTGAATAAGGCCTCCACGGTGTCCACATCGCCCGAAAACCGGGCGGCGACCTCGCCGGGCTTTTGCGCGATCAGCGTGTCGGCGGGCAGCCGGGTGAGTTTGTCGGACATTTCGGAGCGCAGGGCATGGGTCATCTTCTGACCGAACAGCACTAAGAGCGTCTCCTGCGCCGAGGAAAACACTCCCTCCAGCGCCAGACTCCCGAAATAGAGCAGCACGGCGGCGAAGGACAGCGGCAGTCCGCCGGTCAGGCGGTCGATCACGCGGGCCAGCAGCAGCGGCGGCAGCAGCGACGCCGCCACGGACGCCGCCACGCACAGGACCGTCCCCGCAGCAAGGAGCCGATGGGCCGCCGCGGCGGCGCGCAGCGCGGCGAATACGCCGGGATTTCGCTTATGCTTCATGGGATGCGCCTCCTGTCTGGCTCTCATACAGCCGGCGGTATGACGGGACGGTGGCCATCAGCCGGTCGTGGGTGGCGACGGTGGCTTTTCCGTCCTCCAGAAAGACGATCTGCTGCATTTCCGGGAAATGATACAGCCGGTGGGACAGCAGAAAGACGACCTTGTCCCCGGCATAGTCCCGCAGATGGGCAAATACCGCATCCTCGGTGGAGCGGTCGAGGGCGGAGAAGGGATCGTCCAGAACCAGCACCGGGCGCGGATGCGCCAGCGTCCGGGCCAGTGCCAGCCGCTGCACCTGCCCGCCGGAAAGACGCGTGCCGCTGCCGCCGATCCCGGTTTCGACGCCTTTTTCCATGGCGCGCACCTCGTCCTCCAGCGCCGTGGCGGCCAGGTACGGCCAGACCGCCTGTTCGCTGCCGCAGAGCACATTGTTCTGCACCGTGTCGGTGCTCAGCTCGGGGTCATGCCCCAGATAGCCGACGGTGCCGGCGATCTCCCGTGGCGAAAGGGAGGAAAGCTCCCGCCCGCCGAACCGCACCGATCCGCCGTAGGGGGCTTCGCAGAGGAACACCCGCCCGAAGGTGGATTTGCCGCAGGCCACGGGGCCGGTCACGCCGATGATATCGCCGGGATGCGCCGTCAGCGAGATCCCCGAGAAGATCGGCTCTTTGCCGTAGGCAAAGGACAGGTTTTCCAGCGTTACGTCCGCGCCGGACGGCACGGTGAGCGGCGGCAGCGGCTGCGGGGAGCGCATCAGCGGCCGAATTCGTTTCCACGAGACCTCGGCTTTCTGCACGGAATTGAACAGCTTGGCCACCTTGGAGGATTTGACCGTCAGCTTGGTGAAACAGGACAGAAAGGTGGTGAACGCCGCAATGTCCCAGGTGTTCCACCCGGTCCCCAACACGTTTTTCCCGCCGAACCACAGAATGAACAGCGTGCCTGCGCCCGCCGCCGCCAAATAGAGCGGCGGCAGAGCCGATTGCCATACGTTGCTGCGCACGGCGGCCTTTTCATAGCCCTCCAGCGTTTCCTCATACCGCTGTGCACGGGTCTCCTCACAGCCGTATATGCGGTAGGTGACGGCATTCTCCGCCCGATCCAGCGTGGCGGCGCTCAGCTCTCCCGCCGTCCTCTTGTAGGCCGCGCCTGCCCGCTGTACCGGCCGTTTCATCCGCGCCGCGCAGAAGTAGGAGAGCGGGGTGAACAGCAGACTGAGCAGAGCCAGCCGCCAGTCGTAGAGCAGAAGCATCGCCGCATAGCCGACCAGCGCCACGCCGGTGTCGAATATCTCGGTGGTGAATTTCCGCATCCCCTCCACGCAGTCGTCCACATCGGAGATGGCCTTGGTCATCAGCTCGCCCGCTCCCTCCCGTTCCAGCGACGCCCGGCTCTCCCGCACCAGATCGGCATACAGGGTGCCCTTCATCCGGCGATTGATGTTGTTGGCGAAGCGGCGCACGTAAAACCGCTTGACGAACCGGGCCGCCTGCACGGCTGCCGTGACGGCCAGATAGGCAAGCACCAGCGCGACCATCGCTCCGGCCGTGCGGTTTCCGCCGAGGATGTCGGCGAGGCACTGCACCAGTCGCCCCTCAAACCATGGGGTCGCCAGCAGGCCGATATTATAGATCAGTCCGGAAACCGTCACAAGGAGCAGGGACACCCGTTCAAGGCGAAAATAGGTGCCGATCCGGTCCGGGCACATCGGTCTCTTTCCGTTCATCCGCCGTCACACTCCTTGCATCCCCCGAGCAGGTGCGGAAATCCCGCGCGGCTCTCGGCCTTTGACGCGACATACAGTCGATTCAGCAGCGCCGCGAAGATTTCCGATTCTTCCGCAGTCAATGTGGAAGTCAGATAAGCGTAGAATGCCGTTTCGATCTCCGCTTTGGAGGCTCTCAGCTGCTGCGCCTTTTCGGTGGGGAACAGATGCTGGCAGCGTCGGTCGTGGGGGTCGTCCCGGCGCACAAGGAAGCCCTTTGACTCCAGATTTTTTGTCCGGCGCGCGATGGCAGCCTTGTCCGTGTGCAGCAGCTCCGTCAGCTGCGCCTGCGTGCAGCCGGGATGGTGCCGCAGCGCATGGATCAGATCCATCTCCGCCGTGCCCACGCCGTCCTCCCGCACCGTCAGCAGCACCAGCTTTTCCGCCTCCCGCGCGATCTTGGTGATTTTCCGTTCTGTCAGATCCATCGGTATCACTCCGTAGCAGCATTTGGTTGCAGATACATCGTTGTATATACAACCATTATAGCCGAAACCGCCGTTTTGTCAAGAGCAAATTCCGGCGCGGCCGGGTTTTTCCGTCGGTGCCGTTTCGCTGCGGCCGGTTTTCGCCGGCCGTATCCGTGCGGCTGTGCGGGTTGGCATCCGGTCCTCCGGCCCGTCCCGGCCGGCAGGCAAGGCCGCCGGAGGACCGGGCCTGTCCGGTATTTGCCGCCGCCGGTGAAAAACGCGCAAAAAAATGAAAATTACCTCTTGACAAACCGCATATCTTGGTGTATGATAGTCAAGCGGTTTTCGAGAAACCGCTCATGTTTGCACCTTTAGCTCAGTTGGTAGAGCACCTGACTCTTAATCAGGGTGTCCAGGGTTCGAGTCCCTGAAGGTG
>ERZ808240.267-NODE-267-length-71421-cov-10.483494_pt1 | contig 71421 bp, 54 predicted proteins | sample MGYA00521084_ERZ808240 | MGnify/ENA primary metagenome ERZ808240 (study PRJEB31516, sample SAMN03275571) | gut metagenome | biome: mammalia-associated habitat; material: feces | host: Papio cynocephalus | place: Kenya | collected 2012-08-06 ...
TGACCATTTTTTTGTTGCATATTTTTAATAGTTTTCTGCCTTAATTTCAAAATAACTTTGTGGGTGGCCACAAACTGGGCAAACATCTGGGGCATACTTTCCAATGACAATGTGTCCACAATTTCTGCACTTCCAAATGCGCTCATCGTCTTTTGAAAATACAAGACCCTCCTTAACATTTTCAAGCAATTTTAAATATCTTGCTTCGTGTTCCTTTTCAATTTTGCCAACCTCTTCAAACAAAAATGCAATTTTGTCAAAGCCTTCTTCTCTTGCGGTTTTTGCAAAACCGTCATACATATCTGTCCATTCATAGTTTTCGCCGTTTGCTGCATCTTGCAAATTTTGAATTGTGCTTGGAATTTCACCACCGTTTAGCAGTTTAAACCAAATTTTTGCATGCTCCTTTTCATTTTCTGCTGTTTCTAAAAAGATTGATGCAATTTGCTCATAGCCATCTTTTTTTGCTTTTGATGCGTAATAGGTATATTTGTTTCTTGCTTGGCTTTCTCCTGCAAATGCAGTCATTAAATTTTTTTCTGTTTTGCTTCCTTTAAGTTCCATAATTTTCTCCTTTAACAAGCATATTATACCCAATTTTTTTGCCCTTGACAAATGTTATTGCTCATTAAAAAAATTTGATTTATTCTTAATAATTTAAAAAAACTTCCAGTTTATTTTTGAAAGGAGATAATGCAATAGAAAAATTAAAATATTGACAATTGAAGCCGACTGTGCTATTATGTTGGTATGAAATTGATGAATTTAATTTTTGATAGTATGGATTTGGGCATTTATGTAATTCAAGCAGATGCCAGAAAAAAAGTGCAACCAGATGGTTTGGTTGTTAAGGAAAACATTCAATATGGCAAAGACGAGTTTGACAATGTTTTTGATGTTTATTATCCGGAAAATTGCCAAGACAAAAAACTGCCAACAGTTTTGCATGTTCACGGTGGTGGATATGTTGCTGGTTCAAAAGAGCAAAGAGAAAGATATTGCATGCTTTTGGCAAAGAAGGGTTATTGCGTAATTAACATGGAATACTCAAATGCCAAAAAAATTGGCTTTCCTGGACCAGTTAAAGACGCCTATGAGTTGTTTAACTATCTTGAAAAAGATGAAGATGTAAACAAGCATATTGATTTTGACAATTTCTTTTTGTCGGGCGACAGTGCTGGTGCGCACGTTGCAACACTCATTGCCAATGCGCAAACCAATCCAGAGTTTAAAAAAGAACTTGGTGTTGAAGGTGGCCCACAGATAAAGGGTTGTTTGCTAACAAGCCCATCACTTAAAATGTTTGATTTCAAAAGCAAGAGTTTAGAAAGAATGTTTAAAGAATCAGTTTTGTGCGAAAATAACACTGAAGAAATGGCAAAAATGGTTGATATGACAACAAATTTGTCAGCAAAATTTCCACCAACAATTATGATTTCTGCTGGAAATGATTTTCTTAAAAAGCATGCAGACAAATTTTGTGAAACTGCAACAAAACTTCAAATTCCAACAGAACATTATGTTTTCACTTCTGCAAAACATTTGTTGCATGACTTCACAACAAACTACCCACACCTAAAAGAAGGTCAATTTGCACTTAACCGTTTTGATGACTTTATCAAAAATGTTATGAGTGGCAAATTGAAAAACGCCGTTAAGATTGAAAATGTGGATTTGGTTCACAAAAAGAAACAAAATAAAAACGAAGAAACTGCAGAAGCGAGTTTAGCTTAAATTAAATGAAAAGTGACTTTTGTCACTTTTTTGTTAGGAGAAAATATGGAAAGTGTTTTAGATATGTTAAAAGCCAAGCAAAACACAGCAAATAAACTTTTTTGCAAAAAAATAATTCCAACAAATTTGGAGATTTTGGGCGTATCAATTCCGGAGCAAAGGCAAATTGCAAAAGAAATTTCAAAACAAGATTGGCAACAATTTTTTGGCACAGAAAAAGAAGATTATGAAGAAATTGTTACATTGAAAGGTATTGTTTTGGGTTATGCAAAAATGGACATTGATTTGTTTTTGCGGTATCTAGAAAAGTTTTATCAAAAAGTTTGCAGTTGGAGCAATGTTGATGTTTCAGCAAGCTCATTTAAAATTATTGCAAAAAACAGAGAAAAAGTTTTGCCAATCATTTTGAAATATTTAAATGACAAAAATGAGTTTAAACAAAGGCTTTCAATTGTTTTGCTACTTGACTATTTTGTGACTGATGAATATATTGATTTTGTGCTTGAACAAACAAAAAAAGTTTCAAGTGAAAAATATTATGCCAACATGGCTCTTGCTTGGCTTGTTTCGGTTTGTTTTGTTAAATTTAGAAACAAAACGCTTGCACTTTTTGAAGAGAAATGTTTAAGCAAATTTGTTCAAAACAAAGCAATTCAAAAATGCAAAGATAGTTTTAGAGTTTCAAAAGAAGATAAACTTTTGCTTGAAAAATTTAAACTGAAATAATCGCTGAAGTTGTGGGTTTTTTAAACAAAATTTCCACTATGCAACACCATTAAATGCCAAAAGTAACTTTAAGGTGTTTAAAACGAACAATTTTGTTAAGAAATGGCAACACAATGTTGTGTTAAAAATAGTTTTTAAGATATGCACAAATACTTTGAAAAAAATTATTTATTAAAAACTAATTTTTTTTGAGAATGGTATTGAAGAAGCATTTATTGTGTGCTAAAATTCAAACAGAGGTATTGGATATGAAAAAAGAAGAAAGTAACAGCCCAAAAAAAGAAAAATCAAAAAAGTCAAAAATAATAAAAGCAATTTCGGCAATTGTTGGAGCGGCTGTTGCGGTTACTGCTGGAATTATTGCTCTTAACGGAGCCGGCATCATTGGTAGAGGGAATGGAACAACTCCAACACATAAAACATTAAGCCAAGTAACAAATTTGGTATATGATGAAAAAACATGTATTCTTTCTTGGAATGAAGTTGAACACGCAGATATGTATCGTGTTGATGTTAATGGCAAAAGAAGTGATGTTGAAACAAATTCATATTCATTTATGCCAACAAAAAAAGATTCGACAATAAAAGTTCAAGCAATGGACTCAACAGGCGTATATGCGTTGTCAAAATGGTCGGACGCATTTACTTATACAATTCCAGATAATGCTATTTCAACTCAATCAGTTTTTGCATTTGTTAATAAGTTGGACAGAAGTTCAGAGTTGGTGAATATTGCGGGCATGTATATTGAGGATGGGAAATTGTTCTCAAAGTGTCATATAATTGATAATAATGATAAAGACAAAGTTGTAGTATATAGGACATTATTCGATACTCAAGTTAATACTTTAGAAGATGCGATGAAAACAAAGGCAATCTCTACTTCTATAGTGGGAAAATATGACTATTCAAGTTATAAATCTGCAGAGTATTTCCTTAAATCAAATTCTTATGTTGGTCAAATGGAAGAATATAGAAAACAAGGATATGACTTTGAGGTAGTTTCAAGTGAAACTATTGATAAAGGAATTAATTTGCCGATGATATATTCAACTTATAGATTGACTAAAGGTGATGAAGTTAAATATATTGAAAGTTCAGTTGATTTTGCTTTAGATAATCCATCTAATTCAAAATCTGTAAATTACACAACAAAATTACAAAATGTTAATGAAAGATGTGTTAGAGAATTAAGCTTCCACGAACTTACTGATGGCTTTTATGATTGGGCAAATTTGACTTATGAAAGCAATCAAGCAAAAAAAGCAGATGGAAAAAAGAGCTTGAAAACTCAAAAAATGTATGCAATAACAAACAAAAAAGAGAAGCAAGATGAAGAACTTGAAATGTTATTTTAATGCATAAATTGTTTATTTTAAACAATTAAAAATTATTGTTTAAAAAACAGTTAAAGTTTTAACATAAAAAAAACTGATAGGGACAAAAATTCCTATCAGTTTTTGCTTTATTTAAAGTTTTCTTTTGAAAATTCATACATTGCAATGCCAGCACTCATACTAAGGTTTAGGCTGTCAATTGCATTTGAGTGATGAATTTTAACACTTGTTCCTTTTGTTACAAAATCTTTTGGAAGCCCAGTTGCTTCATTGCCAAAAACCAAGCAATGTGGTGTTTTTATGTTTTCAATTTCACTTAAATTTGTTGTGCCATTTAGCATAAACAAATAAAGTGGCAAAGTGTTTTGTTTTTCAAATTGTTCAAAGCTGTCAAAAAGCGAAACATTAAGCCCAAAAATTGCCCCCATACTTGCCCTTATAACTTTGGGGTTAAAGTGGTCGGCGCAAGGCGAAACAAGACACAAATTTTTGTAACCAAAGCCGAGCATTTCACGCATAATTGTGCCCAAATTTCCCATATCACTTGGGTTGACAAGCAAAACAGAATTTTCATTTTTTAAGGCACTTTGTTTGTATTTTTTAAACACACCAACAATGTAAGTGTTGCCCTTTGGTGCAATGCGTTCAATTTGTTTTTGATTTTGTTCAATCAAAATGTTGTGTTGTTTGCAAAGTGCTTCAATTTTTGCCCACTCATCATTTTTGTCCAGTTTTTCTGAAACCAAAATTTTTACCACCGCATCTGCTTTGTTTTTCAAAAGTTCATAGGTAGGGAAACCACCGAATGAATATGAAATGTCACTTTCTTCTAAATATTTTTTAAACTCCATATCAAAATTATAAAAAAATTATGCAAACTTGGCAAGAGTTTTGCAAACTTATTATAAATTTCAACTTGGCAAATAATACTATTTCTTATTTTACTATTTTGCATTGTTTGACTTTTAACTTAAAAGTAAATATAATAGGTGTATTGAAAGGAGAAAACAACACAATATGGCAATAAAAAAAGAGCAAGCAAATTTAGATTTTGTGTCAATGGAGCACGATGTTTTAGACTTTTGGAAAAACGAAGATTGTTTTAATAAACTTGTTGAGCAAAACAAAAACGGCAAGAGATATCGTTTTTTGGATGGTCCAATGACTGCAAACAACAGCATGGGCATTCATCATGCTTGGGGCAGAACACTTAAAGATAGTTTCATTAAATATCACGCAATGCAAGGCGAGAGTTGTCAATATCAAAACGGCTTTGATGCGCAAGGTCTTTGGGTTGAAGTTGAAGTTGAAAAAGAACTTGGCTTTAAAAACAAAAAGGACATTGAGCGTTTTGGCCTTGACAATTTTACAAAGGCTTGTATGGACCGTGTTAAAAAATACAGTGGTGTAATAACAGAGCAAAGCAAACGCCTTGGTCAATGGATGGACTGGGACCACAGTTATTTTACAAATAGTGATGAAAACATCACAAGCATTTGGTATTTCCTTAAAAAATGTCAAGAAAAGGGATTGCTAGAAAAGAAATATCGTGTTATGAACTGGTGCCCAAGATGTGGAACAAGTTTAAGTGAACACGAAATGACAGATAGTTATCACGATGTTGAATGTGAAGCTGTTTTCTGCAAATTGCCACTTTTAGATGGCAGTGCAAAAATGCTTGTTTGGACAACAACTCCTTGGACGCTCACAAGCAATGTTGCACTTGCAGTTAACAAAGATTTGACATATTGCTACTGCAAAGTTAAAAGTGATGAACTTCCAGTTGTTTTGTGCAAAGATGCAATCAAGTGTTTGGGCGCAGACCTTGTTGAAGTGGTTAAAGAAGTTAAGGGCTCAGAACTTGTTGGCAAAACTTATGAAACAATGTTTCCATATTTAGAGCCACAAAAGTTTGAGCATAAAATTGTTGCTTGGGACCAAGTTGATGCAACCGAAGGTGTTGGCGTTGTTCACATTGCACCGGGTTGTGGTGAAAGCGACTTTGAACTCGGCGAGAGTTTGGGACTTCAAAAAATCAATCCTATTGATGATGCTGGCATTATCACTGGTGATTTTGGTGAGTTTGCTGGCAAGAGCACAGAAGAAGTTAGACCACTTGTGTTTGAAAAACTAAAAGAACAAAACAAGTTGTATAAAACTCACAAATATAAGCATAGATACGCATTTTGTTGGAGATGTAAAACAGACATTGTTTACAAACTTGTAAGTGGTTGGTATATTAAATCTGACCCAATCAGAAGCAAATTGATTGATGCTTGCAATAGCGTAAGTTGGAAGCCAGACTATGCCGGAAAGCGAATGTTAGATTGGCTTAACAATATGGGTGATTGGAACATTAGCAGAAAGCGTTTTTATGGCTTGCCACTTCCATTTTACATTTGTGACAAGTGTGGAAAGTTGACTGTTATTGGAAGCAAGGAAGAACTTGTTGAAAAAGCAACAGACAAAGAACTCGCAAAAAACATTCCAAACTTGCACAGACCTTGGATTGATGACATAAAAATTAAGTGCGATTGTGGTGCAGAAGTTTCAAGAATTGCCGATGTTGGCGATTGCTGGCTTGATGCAGGCATCACACCATTCAGCACAAAAAAATATTTCACAGACAAAGCATATTTCAAACAAAACTTCCCAAGCGAATGCGTAATTGAAATGATTGAGCAAATTCGTTTGTGGTTCTATTCACTTTTGTTTATGAGTGTTGTTTTGGAAGACAAAGCACCTTATGAAAAAGTTATGACCTACGAAAGTGTTATTAGAGAAGATGGCGGAAGATTTCACAAGAGTGGCTACATGATTAAGTTTGATGAAGCCGCAGAAAAAATGGGCGCAGATACAATTAGATACCTTTATGCTTCTGCACCAATTTCAAACAATGTTCGTTTTGGCTATGGACTTGGTGAAGAAGTTAGACGAAAACTTTTGGGCTTTTGGAATGCCTACATTTTCTACAATACCTACGCAAGCATAGACAATCCAAAACTTGATGGCTACAAGCCAAATCTTGAAAAACTTAACATAACAGACAAGTGGCTTTTGGAAAGAACTGCAAATTTTGTTGAAATTGCAAAGAAAAATTATGACGAATTTGAACTTCCTTCAACAATGAAAGAATTTGAAAGTTATGTTGATGATGTAACAAATTGGTATATCAGAATTAACAGACGCAGATTCTGGAAAAATAGTGGTGAAGACCAACTTAATGCTTACTACGTTTTGTATAAGGCAATTAAAACGGCTTGTCAGGTTATGGCACCAGTCATTCCATTTATGACCGAACACATTTGGCAAAATCTCGTTCGTCAAACTGAACCAAATGAAGCAATTAGCATTCATCTTTCAAAATTCCCAGTTGCAGAGCATATCGGTTTTGAAAAATATATTGAAGAAACAAAAAAAGTTAGAGATATTATCTACCTTGCTCAAAAACTTAGGGCAGAACACCAAATCAAAGTTAAACAACCACTTCAAACGATGTTTTTAAAAGTTACTGCTGACTATGTTGACGCTGTTAAAGATTTCAAACAAATCATTTTGGATGAAATAAATGTTAAACAAATTGAGTTTGTTAAAGAAGATGACAAGTTTAACAATCACACCTTGCTTTTAAATTTCCGCAAGGCAGGTGCAGTGCTTAAGGGCGATGTAAACAAACTTAAACAAAAACTTTTGGAAACAGATGAAAAAACAATGAATCAATATGTTAAAGATGTTGTTTCAGGCAAAATACTAAATATTGATGGCTTCATTCCACTTGAAAGTGATATGTTTGAAGTTAAACTCACTCCAAAAGATGAGTTTGCAATTGCATCACTTGGCAATAATTTGGTTGTGCTTGACATTGAACTTACAAGTGAACTTGTGAATGAAGGGAAACTCCGTGAGTTTATTCGTGAACTTCAAGTTGCACGAAAGGAAGCAGGCTTTAATATTGATGACAGAATTGCACTTAATTTTGAAGCAAAAGATGCCGAACTTAACAAATTGCTTATGGACAATTTAAGTGGCATAAACGCTGAAGTTTTGTGCGTTTCAAACGAAAAAATTTATGATGGCTTTAAAAAAGAAATTGAAATTGATGGCAAATCAGTTTTGGTTGAAATGAAAAGGCAATAGAAGGTTGATATGATAGATATAAATTTATTGAGAACAAATCCAGACAAAGTTAGAGAAAACATTAAAAAGAAATTTCAAGACAGAAAACTTCCACTTGTTAACGAAGTGCTTGAACTTGACAAAAAAAGTCGTGACCTTAAACAAAAGGGCGATGCAATTCGTGCACAAAGAAACACTCTTTCTGCTGAAATTGGCAAACTTATGAAGGCAGGCAAAAAAGATGATGCCGAAAAAGTTAAACAACAAGTTGCAAACAATAAAGCCGAACTTGAAAATTTGGAAAAGGAACAAGAAGAAATTGATGCTCAAATTAAAAAAGATATGATGAGCATTCCAAACATTATTGCCGATGATGTTCCACTTGGCGAAGATGACAGCAAAAATGTTGAAGGCGAAAGATTTTTGGAACCAAAAGTCCCAGATTTTGAAGTTCCATATCACACCGACATTTTGGAAAGACTTGGTGGCATTGACATTGACTCTGCCAGAAGAACAAGTGGTCAAGGTTTTTACTATCTTCTTGGCGATGTTGCAAGACTTCACAGTGCAGTGCTTGCCTATGCAAGAGATTTTATGATTAACAAAGGCTTTACTTATGTAATTCCACCATATATGATTAGAAGTGATGTTGTCAATGGCGTTATGAGTTTTGACGAAATGGACAATATGATGTATAAAATTGAGGGCGAAGATTTGTATCTTATTGGAACAAGTGAACACTCAATGATTGGCAGATTTACTGGTCAAATTATTGATGGCAAAAAATTGCCACTCACACTCACAAGTTATTCTCCTTGCTTTAGAAAAGAAAAGGGAAGTCATGGTTTGGAAGAGCGTGGAATTTACAGAATTCACCAATTTGAAAAGCAAGAAATGATTGTAATTTGCAAACCAGAAGATGCAGATGCTTGGTATGAAAAAATGTGGCACTACACAGTCGAACTTTTTGTAAGCATGGGCATTCCAGTTAGACAACTCATTTGTTGCAGTGGTGACCTTGCCGACCTTAAATACAAGAGTTGCGATGTTGAGGCTTGGAGCCCACGCCAAAAGAAATATTTTGAAGTTGGCAGTTGCTCAAACCTTACAGATGCACAGGCTCGCCGTTTAAACATTAAGTATAAAGATGAAAATGGCAACAATGTTTATGCAAACACATTAAACAACACCGTTGTTGCACCACCAAGAATGCTTATTGCATTTGTTGAAAATCATTTGCAAGCAGATGGCAGTGTTGAAATTCCAGAAGAATTAAGACCATACATGGGCGGAATTTCAAGCATAAAACCAATTAAATAATTAAAAAACAAAAAGCACATTGAATTGAAACAATTTTGCAATGTGTTTTTTTATAAAATGTTGATAAAAAAGTGTAACATTTGCAATTTTATGTTAAAATATATTTAGTAAGGTGGAATTATGAAAAAACGAATTAAAAATATTTTAATTGCATTTATGTTTGTTGTGTCATTGCCAATTATTTTTGCATGTGGCAAAGAACAAACACTTGCCATGCCACAAGATTTGGCTATTGACAAAAACACATACAAAATTTCTTGGTCACCCGTTAACAACGCAGACTATTATATTGTTGAAATAAATGGCAAACAGTTTAAAAGAGTGTCTGCTGATTTTGATGCAACCAGCGTTTTAAGTGGCAGTGGCTTGTATAAAATTAAAGTTTGCGCCTACACACTTAGTGGTTCATTTAAACCATCAGGATACTCTGATGAAATTGAATTTGACAATATGCAAAAACTGGGCACACCAAATCTTGTTTTGTCGGGCTACAATTTAAGTTGGAATGCAGTTGAAAATGCCGAATATTACACCTTGCTTGTAAATGGCATCAAGTTTGTTACAATGCAAAACAGTTTTGACCTTGCAAAAGAAAACCCGTTTAAAGATGCCATAATTTTTGGCGAAGAAAACAAATTTCAAGTTTTCTGTTCAAAAACAAGCAACTATTTAAACAGTGATTTGTCAAACACAGTGTCTAAATATTTTGCTCAAATTTTGCCAGAGCCAACAAATGTTAAGGTTGAATATTCAAATGGTTACATTTTGTCTTTCAATGCGCCACAAAGCGCACAAAGTTTCACTCTTAAAATTGATGACAAAACATATACAATTCAAGATACAAATTTAGATATATCCGACAAAATTGAAATTGGAAAACATCAAATAAGCGTTAAGTGCAACGCAGTTTATGATGGCGCAAAACTTATGTTTGATGAATCTAAATTTAGTGAAGAGGTTTCTTGCGAAAGATTGCCATCATTTATGGGACAAAGAGTTCACGACATCAAAATCGAAAATGGAATGCTCACATTCAGCCCACTTGCTGATGCACTTTCATATGTTATTGACATAAATGGGACAACCTATGTGACAAAAGACACATTTTATGATGTTTCAAAAATTATTAGTGGCGTTGGCAAATATGAAGTTGTCATAACTGCAAAAAATGGAGAATACACAAGTTTGCCAAGTGAAGAATATACCTACAAAACAACATGGCAACTTTCAAAACCAACAGTTGAAATTGTTAAACAAGAAAACAAAATATTGCTTAACATTTCAGAAGTTTTACACGCAACAAAATATGTTGTTAATGTAAATGGAACAGATTACGACTTTACAACAACTTCAATTGACATTTCAAACTTGCTTACAACGGGCGCAAATTCTATTCACGTTACGGCAATTGGCGATGGCAATTTGTATTTAAACTCTGTTTCTAGTGACATTGTTCATTTCACAAAAGTTGGTGCACCAAGCAATTTAAGTGTTTCAAATAACATATTAACTTTTGACAAGGTTCAAGGCGCAGATGGCTACAAGATTAAGGTTGATGGCGTGCTTATTGATGAAACAGCTGAAAATTCTGTTGACCTATCATCAGTGCTAACAACTGCAAAGAAATATTTAATTGAAGTTTGTGCAGTGTTTGGCGAAGAAGAGAGTGAATATGTTTCAATCAATTATGATTTGAAACAAAGGTTAGATGCTCCAACAAATTTAAATGTGTCTAAATTAGATGGAAGATATCTTTTAAGCTTTGACAAAGTTGAAAATGCAACTTCATACCAAATTTATGTAAATGGCACAAGAATTTTTGGAAATCAAACAATAACTCAAAACAATGACATTGATATAACCGATAGTTTGCGTGTTGGAACAAATCAAATTTATGTTATCAGTGTTGGTGATGGGGAATTTTATTCTTCATCAGATAGAAGCGAAGAATGCACTTGTGTTAAAACTGTGCAGTTAGAAGCAGTTTCAAACATCAACATGGCACCATCAAAGGGCAAATATTATCTTCACTTTGATGCAGTTGAAAATGCAACTCAGTATCAAGTTGAAATTAAGGATAGCAACAGCAAAAACATTTTGAGCCAATCTACAACCGCAACCACAATTGATATTGATAGTGCAATTACAAAAACAGACGAATATGTTGTTCAAGTTACTGCAATTGGTGCAGAAGGTTACTTGGAAAGTGTTAGCGAATCTGTTAAATGTCCACTTAAAATATACGCAAAAGCTGACTATCAAGCAAAACAATTTTTCTTTGATGGTCACGACTATACATTTGACATCAAAAATCAATATGACTTTGAAGACTTCATTTTCTATTCAGTTTTGTATCGTTTAAAAACAGCAGAAGTTTACATTGATGAAAGTTTTGATTATGCAAAAGGCGCAGATGCTTATTTAAGTGAAACATCACTTTTGGATCAATATATTCCATCACTTTCAAAATATGGTGTTGACATAAATAGTAGCACAGATGTTTTGAGTCAATTATTTGGCAATACGGAAAATCTTTCAAAATTGCCGGAAATAATTGGGCTTTTGGAACGTGCTCACGACCAATGCTATTTGTATTTCAGTGCAACAAGCAATCTTACAAGCCAAAAGAGTGACAGAGTTTACACAATTACGTTTGAATATAAGGGCGCTGACGAGGCAACAAAGAAAAATGAGATGCCAAATAGAGAACAAGCAAATTTGCCAGTTCATTACGCAACCCAAAATTCAACCAGAACATTTGCAATTGACAGCAAAAAAGAAGCACCTGTTTCAACTGTTGCTCAACTTTTGATGGTTGTTCAAAATGGCAGAAAACCAAAGTTCACAACAACAAATACAACTGCCGAAAAAACATATCAAAAGGCAAGAGAAGTGCTTTCTCAAATTTGCACCGACAGTATGACGGATTTTGAAAAAGCACACGCAATTCACGATTATATTGTTGCAACAAATCACTATGACAATACAACTTATGATAGTGCAACTGGCACACCATTTGACAGCAAAAACCTTGACGAGATGAGTTTTTATGCTTCTGGTATGCTTTTGAATAATCTTTCCGTTTGCAAGGGCATTGCGCAAGCATTTGTTTTGATGTGCAACATAGAGGGCATTGAAACTATTGAAACATTTGGGCTTGTTGGCGGAACATCAGATTGGAACAAGGTTGATTTTAACGACTCAACATCACTTATGATGCTAATTGTGACAAATCAATTAAATATTAACACAATTGGCGCTCACTCATGGGCAAGAGTTTTGCTTGATGCTGGCGAAGGCAAACAATGGTATATTGTTGACCCAACTTGGGACGACCTTGAAAAAGACAACAAAGAATATTTAAGCCACGAATACTTCCTTGCAAATGAAGATGCAATTAAGCAAAACAGAAAAGAACTCTATCCAAACGGGACTTATTATCATAGAACAGATAGCGATGGCAACCAAATTGATTATACTGCAAAAGGTAAATATAATTATTACACTTCAACGGTTGAAAAACCAAACACAAACATCACAAGCCAAGAAGATTTGGATACTGCAATTTCATATATAAAACAAAACAATTTGTCGGGAATTGAGATTTTGTCTAATATGAGTAATATTGACACAGCAATTGCAACTTCTCTTCAAAATTGTGGGCTTTCAACCAGTGATTATGAGATTATGTCTTGGGGTGACAGAAGGTTTATTTGCAAAAAATAACACAAAAAATATCTGCAAAACGGCAGATATTTTTTTGATATTGATACTCAATTTCATTCTCCCATATCAAAAGGAATTTGGACATAGCCTTTTTCATAGCCACAAAGTGGACAAGGAGAAAGTGGTTGCTTTCCTGTGTGTTCAAAGCCACATTGATTGCATTTCCACTTGACTGGTGTTGGACTTTTGTAAAATTTTTTGCCCTTGTATTTGTCGTAGATTTGACCAAGCAATTGGCTGTGACAATTTTCAACTGTTGCAACAAGTTTAAAAGTGTGTTCAATTTCTGGATAGCCCTCGTTTCGTGCAATTCGTGCAAATTCGGGGTAGATGTTTTTGCTTAAATATGCCTCGTTTTCTTTGTGGCAGTTGAAACTTTGAAGCAGGTCATCACAATCAAATGGATAGCCAAAAGACATATCTATATTTTGAATAATCTTTCCTTCATAATTTTCATGCAAAATGTCCCAAAAAACTTTTGCATGGCTCATTTCATGTTTTGCAAGTGTTTTGAAAACTGTTTGCAAATAGTTAAGTTCTTCGGTTACACATTGCTGTGCCAAAAATTGATATTTCGCTCCTTCCATAGTTTCGCTGGCAAAACTTCTTGCCACATTTTGCATTGTTTTGCTTTCATTAAATGGTATTTTATTTTTCATATTAACTCCTCAAAACAAATGTTTCCCAATATTTTTGCGATTAAACAACTTTGTGTCAAAATTGAATATTTTTTGCAAAATGCTTTAAATATGTTTTATTATTTTTTGTTTTATAATATAATTAAACTATGAAGAAAAAGATTTTATCAGTTTTTGCACTGGTTTTGTGCGTTTTTATGTTGTGTGGTTGTGGTAGTGTAGCCTATCAAATTTCATACAATTCAGATAGTAGCGTGACCGAAACTTACACGGTTACCGTTGACAAGGATTCTTTGTCTGCATCTGGGAAAACTTATGCCGATGTTTTTGCAAAAGCAACAGAAAGTGCAAATGCCTACATTACAAATATGTTTAAAAAATTTAAAACTCGCACAACAGATGAAAATGATGTGACCTATGTTGTTGAACATATTGACCCTAAACCAACCATTGTAGATGGCGAAATAAATGGCAAAATGAAACCGACAATCAAAGATAGTTACTTTCAATTTTCAATCACATTTTTGGACAGAAAAACATACAACTTGTTTTATGGCGTTGACGAATTAAATGCCAACCAAACTGAAAAACTAGAAAAACATTTGTTTTACACAAAGCAAATTGTCACAAGGAAAACACCATTCAGCACGCTTGATGGAAGTGACCTTGCAAATGATTGGATAAGCTATTTTGGCAACGAAAGTCTATACAACTTAGGCACGTTAGATAATTATATCTATGCATATTCAACATACAGTGAAAAGGTTTATTCAAATGCTCAACAAGTTGGCTATGATGCAAGTGGAAATAAAGTTCACATTTGGGTGTTTGGTGCAGATGAAGTTAAAAGCACCGACCCAAACAAATGCCAAATAACTCTTTATCAAATTTATATAAACCCAGTTGCTTGGTATGTTTTGGCAATTGTTTTAACTTTAATTTTGGCGTTGATACTCGTTTTAATTTGTGTTGTTAAAAACAAGAAAAAGCCAAATAGTATTGCAGAAAACGAACCACAAAATTTCACAATTTATACTGGAGAAGATACAAACAACACTCCAAAAAATTAACAATCAAAAAAGAAATAATCTCAAAAGTTATTTCTTTTTTTTGTTGTTTATAAAAAAAATAAATAAAACTATTGTTTAATGGAAAATATTGTGATATAATTGTTGTGTTTTTATTATTTAAGTTGCAAGTATTAAGTTTTTGATATGTTGGCAACTGATGTTTGATTATGATATAAACATTAGGTTGAAAAACCTATTTTTGTTGTGAGGAAAAGATTATGAAAAATGAAAAATTAAGAAATGTAGCAATCATTGCCCACGTTGACCATGGTAAAACAAGCCTTGTTAATGAAATGCTTAAACAAGGTGGCGTTTTTAGAACAAACCAAACCGTTCAAGACAGAGTTATGGACAGTGGCGACATTGAAAGAGAAAGAGGAATTACAATTTTGGCAAAGAACTGTTCTCTTATGCACAAAGATGTAAAAATTAACATTGTAGATACCCCGGGACACGCTGATTTTGGTGGAGAAGTTGAAAGAAGTTTGAAGATGGTTGACGGCGTTTTGCTTGTTGTTGATGCCTATGAAGGACCAATGCCACAAACAAGATTCGTTTTGGAAAAGGCACTTTCTTTAAACCTTAAAGTTATTATTGTCATCAACAAAATTGACCGTCCAGATGCAAGAATTGCCGAAGTTGAAGATGAAATTTTGGAACTCTTTATGGACCTTGATGCGAATGACGAGCAACTTAACAGCCCATTTGTATATTGCAGTGCAAGAGCAGGCACATCAAGTTTAAACAGAGATGTTCCTGGCACAGATATGATGCCACTTTTGGACAAAATTTTGGAATACATTCCAGCGCCAGAAGGCGACCCAAATGCACCATTCCAAATGCTTTGCAGTTCAACAGAAATGAATGAATATGTTGGCAAACTTGCAATTGGAAAAATTGTTAGAGGAACAGTCCATTTGAATGACAACATTGTTGTTACAAACTATCACAAAGAAAAGTCAGATGAAAGATGCAAAGTTACAGCGCTTTTTGAGTTTGAAGGTATGAAAAAGGTTGCTCATGACCATAGTGATTTTGGTGACATTGTATGTATTGCTGGAAGCCAAAATTTCAGAGTTGGTGACACACTTTGCGATGCAAATAATGTTGAAGCAATGCCATTTGTAAAAATTAGTGAACCAAGTGTTGAAATGACATTTTCTGTAAACAACAGCCCATTTGCCGGAAAAGAAGGCAAATTTGTTACAAGCAGACACCTTAGAGCAAGACTTTATAAGGAAGCAGAAAAAGATTTAAGTTTGAAAGTTTATGACACCGATACAACCGAAGCATTTAGAGTTTGCGGGCGTGGCGAAATGCACCTTTCAATTCTCATTGAAAATATGCGTCGTGAAGGTTATGAGTTCCAAGTTTCAATGCCAAAAGTTTTGTATCAAATTAAAGATGGCGTTAAGTATGAACCAATTGACAAACTTGTTGTTGATGTTCCACAAGATTGCATGGGCGCTGTTATGAGCAAAATGGGCATAAGAAAAGGCGAATTTAAAAATATGTCAACACATGGCTCAAGACTTAAAATGGAATTCCTTATTCCAAGCAGAGGTTTGTTTGGTTACAAGAGTGAATTTTTGACCGATACTCGTGGTGAAGGCGTTATGACAAGTGTTCACTATGATTTTGAACCATACAAGGGTGACATTGTAAGAAGAAATATGGGGTCACTCATTGCGTTTGAAACAGGAAAAGCAGTTGTTTATGGCCTTTACAATGCACAAGAACGTGGTGATTTGTTTATTGGACCAAACACAGATGTTTACACTGGTATGGTCGTTGGAAGAAACCCAAAAAATGAAGATATTGTTGTAAATGTTTGCAAGGAAAAACACCTTTCAAACTGCCGTTCAAGTTCATCAGATGATGCACTTAGACTTATTCCACCAATCAATATGAGTTTGGAAGAGTCAATTGAATTTTTGGCTGATGATGAACTTTTGGAAGTTACCCCAAGAAATTTAAGAATTAGAAAAGTTATTTTGGACCATCAAGCAAGAGCAAAAGCAAAATTTAGCGCAAAACAAGCACAACAAAACAACTAAATTTTCATTTGCAAAAAACAACTTAATGAATTATAATAAAACAGGAGGCTTTATGACACGAAAGGATATTGCTGGATTATTTAAGCGATTTTTAATTACCTTTGGATGTTCGCTTCCTGTTTTGCTACCCATTGGATTTTTGCTTAAAGGCAAGGTTTCTGACTTTGTTATGATTGTTTTGTATGTTACAATTGCAGGCACAATTTTGGCGCTTGAAGAGTTGATACATTATAAAAGGAAACAAAAACGAGAACTTTTGAAAGAGCAAATTTCTAGCGAAAATGATTATAGGCGCAAAGACACAACTCAAAAAGAAGTGCAAAACAATACAAAAAATGAAAAAAATAAAAAACAAATAACAAGAACTGTTGTGGAAGAAACAAATTCTGAAAACGACAATACAAAGGAGGGGAAATAGACAATGGCAAAAGTTGAAATGGCAAGAAAAATGCCTTATAGCATTGAAGCAGAGCAATCTGTTTTGGGCTGTATGCTAATTAGCAACACCGTTGCTGGAGATTTGTGCTCAAAACTCAGCGCAGATGATTTTTATAGCGATGTTCACAAAACCATTTTTAGCGCAATGAAAGATTTGATGCTAAAAAATCAACCAATTGACTATGTAACTCTCATTAGTGAACTTGAAAAATCAAAAAAGCTTGAAGAAATTGGCGGACTTTCTTATATCACAACACTCACAAATGTTGTGCCAACTGCCGCAAACTATGAAAATTATGCCGAAATTGTTTTGGAAAATGCAAAACTACGCCGAATTATTGACATGGGCAACTCAATTGTTGCAAGAGCTTATGACGGTTCTCCTTCAAAAGAAATTATTGACTACATCGAAAAACAATTGACCGACATCACAACTTCAACAAAAAATGGACTTGTCCACATCAAAGAGGGCATTGAAACTGTCAATACAAAATTTGAAACAATTGCAAAAGACCCAAATGCAGTCACAGGGCTTCAAACAGATTACTATGCACTTGATAACTTGTTCAATGGTGGTCTTCACAAAGGTGACCTCATTTTGATTGCTGCAAGACCCGGTGTTGGGAAAACAAGTCTTGCAATGAACATAGTTTCAAATTGCGCATTAAATCACAAAGCAACTTGTGCAATATTTTCACTTGAAATGCCAAAGGAACAACTTGCACAAAGAATTTTGTGTAGTGTTGCAAGCGTTGATATGAGCAAGGCGCTCAAAGGCGAGTTGTCACCAGAAGATTGGACTGCACTTTGGACAGCAAAAAAGCGTTTTGTTGAAAGTCAAATTTATGTTGATGATAGTTCTCTTACAGATGCAAACATCATTAGAAACGAGTGCTTAAAACTTAAAAGAGAACATGGGCTTGACCTTGTTATGATTGACTATGTTCAGCTTATGAATGCCACCAGTGGCGCAAAAGGACTTGACAATCGTCAACAAGAAATCAGCAGTATTACAAGGTATCTTAAAATTGCAGCAAAAGAATTGGATGTTCCAATTTTGCTGTTAAGTCAGTTGTCAAGAGCGGTTGAAGCCAGAACTGACCACAGACCAATGCTTTCCGACTTGCGTGAAAGTGGTGCAATTGAGCAAGATGCTGATATTGTTATGTTCATTTACAATCCAGATATGTATTCAAGTGAAGACGCAATTAAACCAGGTATTGTTGACCTTATTGTTGCAAAACACAGAAATGGTGGACTTGACACAATCAAACTTAAATTTAACAGAGAAAACACAACATTTGTAAATCTTACACAAGATGCAAATGCACAAAGTTTGGAAAGGTCTATCCCAAAAGAAAAACCTAAAAAGGAATATGTTGACGCATCAAAAAAAATGACACCAATTGACGAAACAGATATTACAGACGATGTTTTTAAATAAAAAAATATGCCACTTTCAAATTGAACCAAAGTGGCTTTTTTGTTGCATAGATATTAAATTGTATGTTATAATAAATACAAGTAGAATTTTGGCTTTGAAAAAACATAAGGTGGTTTTAATGGAAAATTTAGAAGTTGAAGTTAATGAAAACGAAAATAACAACGAGCGTTATATTCGCAAAGATGTAAAAGGTGGCTACATCTACAACAAAAGTGAGATTGGTTATTATAGTGAATTGCAAAGCATTGATGTAATAGACAATGCCTTGTTTGGTGACTATGTTAAAAATGGAACTTATGTTTTAGACAAAGAAGTTATTGACCAACTTGTTGCAATGGCAAAAGTTTATCAGTATTCTTTTGGAAGCAATATGTTTTGTCAAAGTGCTCAACCAGTTGATAAATTTGGCAACGTTGACTTTGCAATCAAGATTGTAAAAGATATGCCACAAAAGGGCGAGAATACTGCCATTTTGGAACTTTTGGAATCAATTGATAGAGCAAATGGCTACTACATCAACACAAATAGTGCAGAAATAGCAAAATACTCTGCAAAGGAAACCAGCACATTTGTTATTGATGCGCTTAAACATTTCAATGTATTTTCAAAGAAAGATGACGGACTTATTAAAAAGATTAAAACAGAAAATATTGATGCACTTATTTCGCGTAAAAAATATGTCGACACATTAAAACAAGTTGTTTCTCCATATCTTGAAGGACAATACAAAATTCTTTATGACAAGAAAATGAAAGCACTTGCAAAGTCTCCAATGGGCAAAATCATAACCGAAAAAATGGATGCCGAAGCATACAAAATAAATGGTTGGTTCATTAAAGAAGATGTTGCAGGGTATTATAAATATTTAAATCAAGTTTTAGATTCAATTTTGGAACAACACAGCGAAGAGCTCCTTAATGATGTTAAACTTAAAGCAACTTTAAACAAGTTGAACGAAGATTTTGCAAAGAATTTAAGAAATATACAAGAACAGAAAAAGGAAGCCCTGCTTAACAGCACTGAACTTAAAAATGATGCAATTTTATATACAAATATGCAACGAGAGTTCAAAAAAGAGCAAGAGAGAAAACAACAAAAAATAGAAAAGGCACCAGTGCAAAAGCAAAGCCAACCAAAAGAAGAAAAACAATTTGAAAAACCGGTAGCAAAGCAAGTAGAGCCTAAAAAGGAAGAAAAGCCAGCTGAAAAGAAAGATGAACAATTAAACAGCAATGCAAAAGAACAACTAAAAGAAGAAAATCAACTTCAACAAAATGGTGGCGTGCTAGACACATTTATAAATCAAAATTCTGCAAATAACAGGGACACAGTGCTTACTGAAGCAGAACAGGCCCGCCGTGCCAAACTTCAAGCAAAACAACAAAAAACAGATGATGATGAACTTGGACTTTAATTGCAACAAATTTCTCAAAACTTGTTGACTTGTCTTGATTTATATGATAAAATAAAAGAGCATCTTGAAAAAGGTGCTATTTTTTAGGAAATAGGAGATTAACCAATGAGAGAAAAAATTACACTTGAATGCACAGAATGCAAACAAAGAAATTATGACTGTATGAAAAACAAAAAAAATACACCAGATCGTATCGAACTCAAAAAATATTGCCCATTTTGCAAAAAGCATACAATGCACAAAGAAGCAAAATAACACAATAAATTTATAGGAGGACTTTGTAGTGGCAAACACAGAAAATATGCCTGAAAAAGTTGAAAACGAAAACGAAGTTAATCAAACCGAACAGGTTGCTGTTGAACCTCAACCAAGCAAAAAAGAACTTAAAAAGCAAGCAAAGTTAGAGGCAAAACAAGCAAAAGAAGCTCAAAAAGCCAAAGATAGCAAAAAGGCAAAAAAACAAAATTCAGAGCCAAAAAAGAACAAGGCAAAAGAAACTGTTGCTGAACTTAAAAAAGTTACTTGGCCAACCTTTGGGAAGGTTGTAAAAAACACTTTGATTGTTCTTGGAATTGTAGTTGGCTTTACAATTGTGTTGTTTTGCATCGACAGAATTTTAAGTTGGCTTTTCCAACTTATGGTTGATGGCAAAGTTACCAATTGGTTTGGCTTGATTAAATAAATTTTGGAGATTTGAATATGGTAAAAGATGACAAACCAAAATGGTATGTTTTGCACACAATTTCTGGCTATGAAAATGTTGCAAAGCAAAACCTTCAAATGGTGGTTAAGAAAAACAATTTGCAAGACAGAGTTTTTGACATAGTTTGTCCAGAAGAAGAAGTCATTCAAGAAAAGGCAGACGGCAAACAAGTTGTTGTTAAACAAAAGCTTATGCCAACCTATCTCTTGGTTAAGATGATATATGGCGATGATATCTGGCACAGAATTGTAGGAACTCGTGGCATCACTGGTTTTGTTGGTCCAAAGGGCAGACCTCTTGAACTTACAGAAAAAGAGATTGAAACAATGCGTCTTGAAGCTCCAAAGGTGGATTCAACCTTGGCACCAATGGACAAAGTTGAAATTATTGACGGACCTTTTGACAAAGTTGTTGGAACAATCCAAGAAATTGACACTCAACTTTCAAAGGCAAAGGTTATTGTTGAAATGTTTGGCAGAAATACACCAATTGATGTAAATCTTGACCAAATAAGAAAAATTGATTAGTTATTATTTAGGCAAAAACCTATTTAATATATTCGTGGGAGAAATGTAAATTTGTTATGCATTTCAAATGAACCACAGTGCTCCAGTCTTGGAGCAGGAGGAAAAAATGGCAAAGAAAATTAAGGCAGTTATCAAATTGCAATTGCCTGGCGGAAAAGCAGTGCCAGGTCAAAGCGTTGGTTCAGCACTTGGACCTCATGGAATTCCAACAATGGACTTTTTGAAGCAATTTAACGATGCAACAAAAGATCAAGTTGGTTTGATTATTCCAGTTATTGTAACAGCATACGAAGACAGAACATTCAGTTTTGTTACAAAAACACCACCAGCAGCAGTTTTAATTAAAAAAGCTTGCGGAATTGAAAAGGGCAGTGGCGCTCCAAACAAAACAAAAGTTGCAAAGATAACAAAAGCCCAAGTTAAAGAAATTGCAGAACTCAAAATGAAAGACCTCAATGCATCAAGCGTTGAAAGTGCAATGAAAATGATTGCTGGCTCTGCAAGAAGTATGGGCGTAGAAGTAGTTGATTAAGTGGAAGAATAACAAGGTTATTCGCTAAAACCACAGGAGGAATTATGAAAAAGGGAAAAAGATACACAGAAGTTGCAAAACTTGTAGATAGTTCTGCAATATATGATGCTGACAAGGCAGTTGAACTTGCAATTGCCACAAGCAAAGCAAAGTTTGATGAAACAATTGAACTTCACGCAAAACTTGGCGTAAACGGCAAACTTGCTGACCAACAAGTTAGAGGAACAGTTGTTCTTCCAAACGGAACTGGTAAAAAAGTTAGAGTTTTGGTTATTGCAAAAGGCAATGCTGCAGACCTTGCAGTTAAAGCAGGCGCAGACTATGTTGGCGCAGAAGATATGATTGCCAAAATTCAAGGCAACTGGACAGATTTTGATGTTTGCATCACAACACCAGATATGATGGGTTTTGTTGGAAGAGTTGCAAAGGTTTTAGGTCCAAAAGGCCTTATGCCAAACATCAAGAGTGGCACAGTTACAACAGATGTTACAAAGGCAATTAACGATGTTAAGGCCGGAAAAGTTGAATATCGTCTTGACAAACAAAACATTGTTCACGTAATCATTGGCAAGGCAAGTTTTGGTGCAGAAAAACTTACACAAAACTTACATGCAGTTATGGATGCAATCATCAAGAGTAAACCAGCTTCTGCAAAGGGCATTTACTTAAAGAGTTTGTCACTTGCATCAACAATGGGTCCTGGCATCAAATTTACTTACAAAGTATAGTTAAAAAACCACTGAAAAGTGGTTTTTTTATTGACAATGTTGTTGATGATAATTCATAATGTTTGTGTTAGATATCAATTGTTGCAAACAATTTTTATAATGTTGCAATTAAAAAAATCAAAAAATAGGCTGGCATTTATTGTATGTTATAAACCGAATTTGCTGTTTTAAATTTTATAACAAAAAGTTACAATCAGTAATTATAAGGTTTGTTGAACGATGTTTTAATTTATTGGAGAAATTTATTATGGAAAATGATTTAACTGCCCCTCATCAGTTAACAAAAACTGAACTTAGAGAAGGCAAAAGCAAAAAAGAAGAGTTTTTTAACAAAAAACGAAATGAAATTTATATAATTTTGGACAGTTTAAAATGCACACACAACATTGGTTGCATATTAAGGCTTGCTGATAGTTTGCTTGTTAAAAAAGTTTATATTTGTGGCAACACAATAATTCCACCAAACAAGGGCATAAAACAAGGTTCAAGGGGCGCTGAAAGATGGGTTCCTTGGGAGTATAGAGAAAATGCACTTGATGTTGCAAAAGAATTGAAAGAAAGTGGTGTTGAAATTGTTTCGGTTGAAGTTGCAAGCAACAGCATTGATTATAGAGAATATAACCCGCATAAGCCGGTGTGCCTAATTTTGGGAAGAGAATTTGATGGCGTTAGCAAAGAACTTATTGAATTTTCAGATTATTGCATACATCTTCCTTTGCTTGGAATGGCAAACTCGTTGAATGTTTCAACCGCCGCAAGCGTTGTGATGTATGATGTCTATGACAAATTGACAAAAAATAAAATTTGCTGATTCAAATAAAAAGTTGATTCATTTTTAAAAGTGAATATTTATTTGCAAAATATGGCTAAAAGTCACCTTTATGGTGACTTTTTTGTATTGGCCTTTGCATCTTGGAAAATGAGGGTATTGACAAATTTAGGCGTTTGTGGTAAGATGTATGCACAAAGAGGTAGTTATGAAAAATATAAAAACAATGGCAGTCTTGAGATTGAGTGTCCAAACTGATAATTTGAATGATGAAATTAAAAATAAATTGATTGGAACGCTTGGCGAAAAAGTTGGCACAGAGACTTATGAAATTTGCGAAAGCTACTATAAAATGTATGACAAAGATAACATTCTTCTTGAAACAGGCGATTTAGATAACAATTACAAAAAACATGTTATTGACCGTAGAGGAAATAATTATGACAACTTGTGCTATGAGCTACTTAAACGTTTGAATGTAAAAGATAGTGAATATATTGCAAAAAAATATATGCAAATTGCCAACAATCAAGTTTTAATTGAAAAAATTTGCTCAAAAAACAGATTTGTGTCACATAGACTCGCAAAACAAGTTTTGAAAGAACAAGATAATGAAGCAGAAGAACAAAAACTTTAATGTTATTAAAAAGATTGAACATAATTTCACGCAAAAGTGATGTGTTCAATCTTTTTATATAAAGTTGTTAAATCAAAACGATAAATTCTGTCACCATTGTGATAATTGTTCAATTTTGATGACAGTGCAACAAAATTATTAAGTTTGTGCAATGCCAATAAATTAGACACTGACCAATTGTATTCGTGGTCAAATGGCTTGCAATGATTTGTTGCAATAGGCTATTCTTCAATGAATGTTGCACAAACGCCATCAGATTTTTCTTCCAAAACAGTTATGCCGTTTGCGTTGCAAATTCCTTTTTTGTTAAATAAACATTTTGCGTTGCATTTTATGGCAACATTTTTCAAGTTTTTCATCATATCAGGTGCCATTTCAAACAAGTTTTTGTTTATTTCGGCAATTGTTGCGCCAGATTTTGAATTGTCTTTTTCATAAGTTCGGCAATCAGTGTTCTTTGCAATGTGCACTTCATCGGCACAGCAAGCACATTGTTTGTTGTGTTTGCAATTAACTTTTCCACATTTTAAATTCATATTTTCACCTCAAAATTATTTTGTCCTAAAAAACAAATTTTATAAAACATTTAGCAAAGTGCTGTTGTAATATTTTGCCAATTGTTTTGTTTGACATATTTTGCTAAAAAATATAAACTAAACATAGGGAGATGTTATGAAAGTTATTTTATTACAAGATATAAAGGGAACAGGAAAAAAAGGAGATGTTTGTGAAGTTAGTGCAGGTTTTGCGCAAAACTTTTTGCTCAGAACAGGCAAGGCAAAAATTGCAGACAATACCGCATTAAATGAACATCAAAACAAAAAAATTGCAGAAGATTTTCACTATGCACAATCAAAAAAAGAAGCCGAAGAGCTTGCAAAAAAATTGAACACAGTAACACTTAACTATGCAGTTAAAAGTGGCGATAACGGTAAAATTTTTGGAAGCATAACAAGCGCTGAACTTGCAGAACAACTCAAAAAAATGGGCTATGACATTTCAAAAAAACAAATTGTTTTGCCAAATCCAATCAAATTTGCTGGAAGATATGAAATTGAAGTTAAGTTGTTTGTTGGCGTTAGTGCAAAACTTGTAGTTGTAATTGAACAATCAAAATAATTTTTGGAGAAAACGAATGAAGATTGCTATATTTACAGATAGTTTTTTGCCTGGAACTGGTGGAACAGAAAATGCAGTTTTGCAAATTGCAAAAGCACACGTTCAAAATGGCAATAGTGTTTTGGTTTGTGCACCTAAATATTGGGACTATGTTGATAATTTTGAGTTTGAAGTTGCAAGATGCAAAAGTTCAAAAGTGACATCAAACTATTTCAATGCCAAACCCAATAAGTCAAAAGATTTTGTTAAAAAAATTGATGATTTTGCACCAGATGTCATTCATTGCCACACAAACGGCAATATGCTTGTGTTTGCAAATGGATATTCAAAAAAACATAATGTTCCACTTGTCACAACAATTCACACAAAGTTCAGTATGACAATTCAAAACGATGTTCACTCAAAGTTAATTACAAAAATTGCATGCCTTGCAATTGGTAGTAGGCTTAAACATAGTGATGAAGTTTGTGCTGTTTCAAATGATATGCGTGGTGAGTTTGACAAGTATGGCTACAAAAAGCCATTTCACATGATAAAAAATGGCACGCCAGAAGATCCAAATGGCTATCAAGATATGACAGAAATTGCCAAACAAAAATATTGTCTTAAACCAACTGATAATGTTTTGCTTTATGTTGGGCATATTGCAAAGTTTAAAAATGTTGATTTCACATTTGAAGCACTTAAACTTTTAAACAACGAATTTACAAATTTCAAAATGATTTTTGCCGGAACGATAGATGACAAAAAATTTGTTAAAAAAGTTGAAAAATCAGCATTAAAAGACAAGGTTATTTTTACTGGCAACATCTTGGACAAAAGCTTGCTCAAATCACTTTATCAAAATGCAAAATTGTTTTTGTTCCCATCAATTTTTGACAATGACAGTTTGGCAATTATTGAAAGTGCATCAAACAGAACACCAAGTGTTGTTATAAAAGGCACAGGTTCATCAGAAAGAATTGTTGATGGAGAAAATGGATTTGTGATTGAAAACAACCCTAAAGCAATGGCAACAAAAATCTTGCACTTGCTAAACAATCCAAAAGAAATTGAAGTTGCTGGTTTAAATGCCGAAAAGCAATTGAATAAAAAATGGACACAAACTGCAAAAGAGTATCAAGCAATTTATGACCTTGCAATTGAAAAACATAAAAATAAATGATAAAAAAACACAATAACTTTATGGTTATTGTGTTTTTTGTATTATTCCAAAATAAATTGAACCGTTTTTTCAATTGGCCTTTCTTTTACAAAAGACTTTATGTTGTTTTGCATTTCAGCAATGATTTGTGGGTTGTCCAAAACTTTTTGGCAAATTTTTGTCACATCACTTGCGTGTTTAATTTCAAAGCCACAATTTTTTTGAACAAATAAATTTTTGTTTTCTTTTTCATTTATAATCAAGCCTTCTCTAAAAATTACTGGCAAGCCAGAGTAGAAGCACTCTGAAATTCCAGCGCCACCACCACGAGCAAATGCAATGTCACTTGCACTCATAAGTTCGTTTATGTTGTTTACAAAACCAAGGTTTATAACATTGTGAATGTTGTGTTTTGTTAGATATTTTTCAATTTTTGCCCTGTTTTTCTCATTTTTGCCATTTACTATAATAACTTGAAAGTCACCTTTTGCCTTTAATATATTTTTTAAAAGTTTAAGTGAATTGCCAAGCCCGTTGCCACCAGAAATCGAAAAGAAAGTGAATTTGTTTTCAAGACCTAATTTTTTGCGGACTTCAGTTTTGTTTTGCTTTTCATAAAATTTCGAGTTAGTTGGAAAGCCAAAACATTTAAGTTGACTTTCTTTAAACCCAACATCTAAAAGTGCTTTGTGGCAAATTTCGTGCGGAGTGATGCAGTAGTCAAGATACCTATTTGTGTTCCAGTATGGGCAAAGCACATAGTCAAACATTACGGTTATTGTTTTAATCTTGTCATCAATCAAATGATGATTTTTTAAATATGCCACCATTGCACCAGCAGAGTTGTGAACACAAACTATTGCATAAGGTTTGTAGTCGTTAATCAACTTTTCAAAGTGAGATATTACACATTTTATTTGCTTGTATTGTGGCGATTTTTCTAACTTTTCAGGGTTAACTTTTCTTTCGTGCTTCCACGCCATTTCGTATAGATGAGGAATATGCTTGCAAGCCCAAAGATACATATTGTTGTAAAACTTTTTATTTTTTGTTTTAGATTCAAAAAGGTCAACAATTTTTGCTTCTGCGCCTTGTTTTTGAAATTCGCTTAAAAACGATTTTGCAATTGCGTTGTGACCTTCGCCACAAGTCATAGAAATTATTAAAATTTTTTTATTTTCCATATTAAACCTTTGATAGAATGTTGTTTATATTATTGGAAGCCAGAGGCAAGCAGCCCAAAGGGATATTTGCCAATGGCTGATGTTTATTCAAACAGTGATGTCAACAATTTATTGTGGAAGTTGCTAAAGCAACAAAAATTTGACTTGTTAAAATTTTGCATCACATAGTTTATATTATTTGTCTTTTTTCTGGAATAGTTCTGGTCTGTAATATTGCAAAGCAGAGTAGATTGTGTCAGCAATTTCTTGCCCACCATTTTTTGTTTTGTCTAGGCGCTCGCAATTTTTGCGATATGGGTCAAGCAAGCTTGGATTGTCAATCCATTGTTCAATTTGTTTGCGTGCTTTAACTTTGTCCAAAATTGTAAGCCCACATTTGTATTCCTTTACAAACAACTTTTGAGTGAACTTTTCAATAGGACTTGCGTAGAAATTTACAATTATTGGTGTTCTCATAAACAAACTGTCTTGAATTGCGTTTGGACCTGCTTTTGTAACAAATATGTCGCTTGCGGCGTATAATTCGTGAACATTGTCAACAAAACCATAAACACGCATCGTTATATTTTTTGGAAGTTCTGGCAACTTTTTGTCAAAATATTCTTTAACTTTGTCATTTTTGCCGGCAATAACAATTATTGTAACTGGTTTTTTAATTTTGCAAAACTCGTTTGTGTATTCTTTAAGCTTTGCCGTTGCATAAGCACCATCTGCCAAAATGATTGTGAAATTGTCTTGTGGCAAGTTGTATTTTTCTCGGTATTCTGCTTTTGTTAGATTGCTGTTTATTATGCAATCGCGTGCAGTGAAGTCAACTTGTCTTACGGCAGAAGGAGTGAATTTATTTTTTTCAATGGCTTCTTTTTTTGCGTGCACATTGTTAACAAAAAATATATCACTTCTGTTGTCCCACCAGCCGTGAACGTTTGGGTCTGGGTCATAGGTTGCAACAAGCATTCGATTAAAGTAGTTGTTTCTCAACTCAATTGAAACATAGTGTGGTGAAAAGTGAGTGTTTATTATGATGTCTGGTCTAAGTTTTGCAAAAACTTTATACATTTCTTTTGTCGCGTCCAAAAACACTGTTCCATGTGTTAGTTTTAGTGTTGAACTTCTGCCAAAAAGATTCATGCAAAAAAATTGAAAACTGCTGTATGCAGGGTTTTTGTTCGATTTTTTTACATCGTTTACCAAATTCTTTTGGTATTTTTCCAAAATTGGACTTTTTTCAGCAAGATACAAATCATATATGTCCAATTTGTCGCCATAATTTTTTTTCAGGGCATCGCTTATTGCTTTTGCACTTACAATGTGACCCATTCCGGCTTCTATGTAGGTCACTACAACTCTTGGTTTTCTCATTTCGCTTCCTTCTTGTTTAGTATCTATTTACATTTTACAAAATTTTGCCTATTATGTCAATCATAAAAAAAGAAGAGCAATGTGCTCTTCTAAATTCGCATTATATTTTCAAACTTACTTAAGTTCAACTGTTGCGCCAACTGCTTTAAGTTTTTCAGCAATTTCTTTTGCTTCTGCTGCTGGAACATTTTCTTTAATTACGCTTGGAACGTTTTCGCAAAGTGCTTTTGCTTCAACAAGGCCAAGACCCAAAATATCTCTGATTGCTTTGATTGTTGGAATTTTTTGTGTAGCATCAATTGCAGTCATGCAAACTGTAAGTTCACTTGCTTCTTCTGCTGCTGGTGCTGTTGCGCCTGCTGCTGGTGCTGCTGCAACTGCTGCTGCGCTAACTCCAAATTCTTCTTCAATCATCTTAACCAAATCGTTAAGTTCAACTACTGTAAGACCTTTAATGTCTTCAACAAATTTCTTTAAATCTGCCATTTTAAAATTCTCCTTAAAAATTATTTATTATTCTGCTTTTTTCTCTGCAACTGCATTCAAACCAATAGCAAGTTTTTGCATTGGAGCTTTCAACAAGAAAGCAAGTTTTGAAAGCAATGTTTCTCTTGATGGAATACCTGCAAGTTTTTCAACAAATTTGTCATCAATAACTGCACCATCAAGCAATCCAAATTTTACAGACAACTTGTCGTTGTCTTTTTTAGCATCACAAATAGCTTTTGCTGCTGAAACTTCATCATCATAGCTAATTGCAACACTTGTTGTGCCGTGAAGATGTTCTTCAACGCCACTTAAACCCATTTCTGAAAGGGCTTTGAGTAGAAGAGTGTTTTTGTAAACTTTGTATTCGCCATTGTTGTTTCTAATGGTTGCACGAAGTGTTGTGTCTTGTGACACATTTGTGCCAATAAAGTTAACGAAAACTGCTGACTTTGCTCTTGAAAGTTTGTCTTTAATTTCTTCTACAAGTTGTTTTTTGTTTTCAAGATTTGTGCTCAAATTTTGTTCCTCCTTTATATAATGCGATAATTAAAAAATTTCTTGTGCCTGCACACAAGAAACTTTTATATCAATATATAAAGTTTTTGGGCACCTCTACAAGCAACAAATGTTTTACGAGATAAATCTCACTTGTGGTCTTTGGCACATAATTATTTAATTACTCACTTATTATATCACAAAAAATTTTTTTGTCAATGGTTTTAACTTATTTCGGTTTGTATTTGCAAAATTTTTCTATATTCTTGAAATGTTGTTTTATGTAAATTTTTACGCAAATAGGGTTATAGGAAATTTGCAATAACTTGCAGTTACACTAACAAAAAGCAATAAAAAAGGGCGGCTGACCCTTTTATTTTTTCTTTTTGCCGTTGAACATCTTTTCTGTGAAATGGAGAAGTGTTCGTTTTGGAAATATTTTTAATGCAAAGTATAAAAATTTGTATTTAGCACCAATTATATACATTGGTTTTGGCGACTTTTTGTTTGCAATTTTAACAATCTTTTTTGCGACCATTGTAGCATCCATTCGCTTTTCTTGATTTTTGTCTATATTGTGGGCGCTGTTTGAAATTCGGTCTTGGTATCTCTCGTTTGTGATTGCAATTTTAACTCTGTTTTTTGTGAAGTTTGTTTTTACATCTCCTGGGCATATAGAAACAACTTTTATGCCAAAAGGTTTAAGTTCCATTCGCAAACTGTCACTATACATATTTAAGGCAGATTTGCTTGCACAATAAAGTCCTCTAAATGGCAACGCAAACAAAGCACACGCACTTGCAATGTGAACAATCACGCTTCCTTTTTTCATAAATTTGATTGCATATTTGTTAACAATAAAAGCGCCAAGCATATTCACATCAAATTCTTTTTCTGCTTCTTCGGTTGGGATTAGTTCAAGTGCTCCACTTATGCCATAGCCTGCACAATTTATCAAAATGTCAATCTTGCCAAATTTTGTTCCAATTTGTTCAATTGCAAGTTTAACTTGCTGTTCGTTTGTAACATCAACTTCAATTTCGTGGTCGTTTTGTGGAGTGCTTCTTGCAAGAGAAAAAACATTGTCACCACACTTTTTGTAAATTTCTACCATTTCTTTGCCAATGCCACTTGACCCACCAGTTATTACAACAATTCTATTCATATAAACTCCAAGGTCATTATATCAAAAATAGACAAATATGTCCATTTTGTTTAAGTATTGATTTGCAAAATATTTGTAAAATGTTTTAATTTATGATAACATATTTATATGGAAAAAAACTATTATCAAATGTTTTTGGCCACAATACAAAATTTGGACAAACAACACAAACCCAAATTGTTACTTCATGTTTGTTGTGCTCCTTGCTCAAGTAGATGCTTGGAAGTGCTTGAAGAATACTTTGACATAACTATGTTTTTCTTTAATCCAAACATTTCGCCAAAAGAGGAATATCAAAAAAGGCTTGAAGAACTAAAAAACTTTGCAAAAAATGTTCACCCAAATGTTAAGGTTGTTGAAGGGGAGTATGACAACCAAAGTTTTGAGAAATTTGTTGCAAAGGGGCTGGAAGATTTGCCAGAAGGTGGCGAGCGTTGCAAAAAGTGTTACAGGCAAAGGCTGATGACTTCGGCAGAATATGCAAAGCAAAATGGGTTTGACTACTTTACAACTTCGCTTTCAATTTCGCCTTACAAAAACAGCAAAGCACTTAATGAAATTGGTGGAGAAATTGCAGAGAAAGTTGGAGTTAAGTATTTGTTTAGTGACTTCAAAAAAGAAGATGGCTACAAGCGAAGCATTGAACTAAGCAAAAAGTATAATTTGTATAGGCAAGATTATTGTGGTTGCAAGTATTCAAAACTTGCCAGAGAAAAATATTTGAATAGTTTAAAAATTAAGGAGAGTTTATGAAAAAAATAATTGTTTCAATCATAGTTTTGGTGCTCTTGGTTGGTGGTGGCGTTTGGCTTGGCGTTTACCTAAACAATCAAAACAACACACCAACTGCATCTGTGCAAATGGACTTGAACCCAAGTGCACAATTTGTTGTCAACTCAAAAAACAAGGTTTTGAGTGTGACATATCTAAATAATGACGCAAACAACATCTATGCAAACATTGAAGTTGAAGGCAAGGATATCAACGATGTTGCAAGAGAATTTACAATCACAGCAATAAAAAGTGGATACAACATTGATGTTACTGTTGATGGCTCATCAGATGGCACAAAAAATGTTATTTCATTGCACATAGATGGCAGTGAAGAACAAGCTGAAGCGCTTAAACAAAGCATTTCAAACGCAATTAACACTGCATTTGATGAAAATGGTGTTTTTGGTAGAGCAGTTGCAACAATAAATGCACAAACAACAGAACTTGTTGAAAAATACAGTGCAATTGCAAAAGAAATTGGTCTTGATGTTAAAGATTTTGCAGACAAAACAGAAACAGAAATTTTGCAAATAATTAGAGAAAGAAGTGAACAACTTAAAGGTGTTGTTGGCGACAAACTTGCGTCTTTGGAAAAATTTTTAAATGAAGATGTAATTGCAAAACTTAAAGAGAGCATCAACAGTGCAAAAGCAAATATTGATGACCTTGAAAAACAAATTGACAATGTGTCAGAACAAATTAAGCAACTTTCTGGTGAAGTTAAAAAACAAGCACAAGAACAATTGAACAAACTTAAACAATCACTTAACGAAGCAGAAGCAATGCTTTCAGATTTGCAAAAATCTTTTGAAGAAAAAATCAATGCTGAAATTGCAAAATTGAAAGAAGAAAGCAAAGAGCTTATTTCAAAGTGCAAAGAAACAATCAATGCAAAAATTGAAGCATACAAAGAAATTTATGATGCTCATATTGAAGCCTTTGAAAAGGACAAAGAAACAACAATTGCTGCAATCAAAGCTTGGCGTGAAGCAATTGATGCAAATCACAAATAAAAAATTTAGCAAATTAAGTGTCTTTGAAAGGATAAAATAAAAAAAGGAACAATGCTATTTAAAGCAAAGTTCCTTTTTTATTAGTTTCAAAATTATTAGAGCAATTTTTTTAATAGCCGAAATGCTTTTTGAAATTTTCAAGTTGTATGGCTATCAAGTTATTATTGTTAGTTTCGTAGCATTGCCCCAAATGATAAATAAATTTATATACAAATAGCCTATCTTCTAGATATTCAAAGTCAAACATATCCGGAGCGTATTTTCTCAATATATCAAATATTTTGCCATACTCGTCATTTATAACAAACTTTTCGGATATCTCGCTAGCAAATTTTTTAGGGTCATCAACCATCATAGATATTACCATAAGTTCGTAGTCCATTGAACAATACATAACCCTGTCAAAGTCTATAATATATACCTTTCCATCATCATACAAAAAGTTGTCAAAATGTCCATCATTGTGAACAAGGCAGGGTTTGTTTTCTTCAAAAGTTTTAACAAGTCTTGTGTTTTTAAAGTCTTCTAAAAATGATGTATCAAACCCCTTATTTTTAAGTATCTCCATATTAAGGTCAAAACTTTTCTGCCACTTGGCTACCCAATCGGTTTGAATAAACTTTTCAGTCAAAAAATTGCCGTTTTGCTTGTGAAATGCATTTAAAATATTGGCAATTTGGACAACTGCATCTTTTCTTTTTTGCTCACTTAAAGTATGCCAAACAGTATATAAACTCTTGCCATTTAACTTTTTAATAATAAGATAATCTTTGTCAAAAATCTTGCCACTGGCAACATATTGTGGTATAGCATCAATCTTGGTATTTTTATAAAAAGCAATTTCTTTTTGCAGTTTTTCAGGCTTAGTAAAAGTATTTACAACTTTGACAACATACTTGTCATTTACAATATGCACAATGTTGGTAAAGCCCGAACTTGCTTTTTTAATATCTTTGCATTTAATGTTATTTTTTTCGCAAATGGTTTTTATTAAGCTGTTGTTTTCTTCGGTAACTATATTTTCCATAAACCACCTTAAAAATTATTTGATTGCATCAAATAATTATTTTTCTTAAGTGTAACACAAATTCATTATTTTGTGTCAATTTATTGAAAAATTTTTCATTTCCGTTGTATTGTGTTTGTTATGACATTTATAATTTATTGGTTTTGTGTAACCCTTATTAAATTTGGAGTTTTTGTTTGCACAAAATGATTTTATGATATAAAATTTATATAAGCAAGTTTAAAGTTGTTAATAAAACTGAAAATAAATTGTGGCATTATGCTTAAACAACATCAGTTTTGATTGTATGTGATTTATTTAAATGAATTTACAACAAACTATTTGGGAGAAATGATGGAAAGAATTTATGTGGGAAAAGACAATGCAATTTTTCAACAAATAACGGCGTTGAAGGGAAATAGAAACAAGCGTGCACAAATGGGACTATTTTTTGTTGAGGGAGTGCAGAACATTAAAGATGCAATTTCTTTTAAGTGGCAAATTGAAGCATTTGTTTATTCAAAAGACACAAATTTGTCAAATTGGGCAAAGGGAATTTTGAACAAAGCAAAATATAATTATGTCTTGTCGCCTGAACTTATGAGGAAGTTGAGTGACAAAGATGAAATTAGTGAAATTGTGGCAATAATAAATATGAAACCGCAACAAAAAATTGAGTATTCTCAAGACCCAATTTTTGTGCTTGTTGATAGGCCATCTAAAAAAGGAAATTTAGGAACGATTATTAGAAGTTGTGATGCTTTGAATGTTGAACACATCTTTTATTCTGGTCACGCAGTTGACATATATGACCATTTGGTTATCACTGCTTCAATGGGGTCATTTTTCAAAATGCCAATATCTTTTGTGTCAAGCAATGCCGAATTTTTGAACCTGGTTGAAAAACTTAAAAGTGAATACAAAAACTTAAAAGTTGTTGCAACATCATTGCAAACAACCAAAAGGCTGCAAGACTTTGACTTTACAACGCCAGTTTTGCTTCTTATTGGCAATGAAACTGATGGCCTGTGCAAATTTTACAATGAAAATGCAGATGATTTTGTAAAAATATCAATGAGGCAGGGCATTGATTCATTGAACATTGCTTGCGCCACAACAACTTGCTTGTATGAAATAAATAGGCAACGAAATTTTTAATTTAAAAAAGAGTTTTACTTTTGAGCAAACTTGCTCGTTGGCAAAACTCTTTTTTGTTTATTTTAATATTTAAGATAAAACGCAGTTAATTACAAGAATTTGCCAATTGGTTTGGCTAATTTTTATGCGTTTTCTTCAATTCCTTTCATTGTGAGAGAAATTCTGTTTTTTTCTAGGTCAACAGACAAAACTTTTACGTTTACAACTTGACCAACAGAAAGTTCTTCACTTGGGTGCTTTATAAAGTGGTCGCAAATTTGACTTATGTGAACAAGTCCATCTTGGTGAACGCCAATGTCAACAAATGCTCCAAAGTCAATAACATTTCTAACAGTTCCTTTCAAAACCATACCGGGTTGCAAATCGTTTATACTCATAACATCAGTGCGAAGCATTGGAGCAGGCAAACTGTCACGAATGTCACGTCCCGGTTTTATGATTTCTGAAACAATGTCGTTTAGTGTTGGAACACCAATTCCAATTTCTTTGGCTGTTTTTTCTTCGCCTTCATTTGCAACAAGTGTTGGAAGCATTGAAACTTTGCCATTTTTTACATCTTCATCTGTAAGTTTAAAGTGTTTAAGCAATTTTTCTGTTGCGTCATAACTTTCTGGGTGAACAGCAGTGTTGTCCAAAATGTTGTCGCCATTTGTAATTCTTAAAAAGCCTGCACATTGCTCAAAGGCTTTGTCACCAAGTTTGCTAACTTTTTTAAGTTGTTGCCTTGATGTGAAAGCACCATTGTCTTCACGATATTTTACAACATTTTTTGCAATGCTACTGTTTAGTCCACTAACTTTTGACAAAAGTGTTGGACTTGCAGAGTTAAGGTCAACGCCAACGCTGTTAACGCAATCTTCAACAACAGTGTCCAAAACCTCAGTCAATCTCTTTTGTGGCATATCATGTTGATATTGTCCAACGCCAATTGACTTAACATCAATTTTAATCAATTCTGCAAGTGGGTCTTGCAAACGGCGAGCAATTGAAACGGCGCTTCTTGTTGTTACATCATATTCTGGAAATTCTTCTGCACCAAGTTTGCTTGCGCTGTAAACACTTGCGCCGGCTTCACTAACAACCATATATGAAACTGGTCTTTTTGCCTTTTTTATTGTGTTTGCAACAAATATTTCACTTTCTTTGCTTGCTGTTCCGTTGCCAATGCTTATGCAATCAATCTTGTATTTGTCAATTAGGTTCAAAACAACTTTTTCACTTTCTTCAATTTTGTTGTGTGGGGGAGTAGGGAATATAACGCCCTTGTCAAGGACCTTGCCATTTTCATCAACAACTGCAAGTTTGCAACCTGTTCTATATGCTGGGTCAAATCCCAAAACAACTTTGTGTTTTAGTGGTGGTTGCATCAAAAGTGGTTTAAGATTTACTTTAAACATTTTAATGGCTTGTTCGTTTGCAACATCTGTCAAGGTGTTTCTAAGTTCTCTGTCTAAACTTGGCATAATAAGTCGGTCAAAACTATCTGCTATTGTTGTTTTAACAAGTTCTGTAAAAATGCTTTCGTCCTTTAAATATTTTTTTGAAATGATTTCAATGCACTTGTCGTGATTTGCAACAATGTCAACCTTTAAGCATTTTTCTTCTTCGCCACGGTTAATTGCCAAAATTCTGTGACTTGGAATTGTTTTGATTGGCTCTTGCTTGTTGTCATACATTTCGTATGTCTTAAAGTTTTCTGCTTCTTTAAGTTCGGTGTGAATAACTGCAGTTTTTTGCATAAATTCACGAAGTTCTTTTCTGATGTCGGCATCATCACTAATAATTTCAGCAACAATGTCACAAGCACCTTGCAATGCTTCTTGTGGAGTTTTAACTTCCTTTTCTTCATTTACATATTCTTTTGCAAGTTCAAGTGGGTCGCCCTCTTTAAGCTTTTGTGCAAGAATAATCTTTGCAAGTGGTTCAAGACCTTTTGCAATTGCAATAGTTGCTCTTGTTTGTCGTTTTGGTCGGTATGGTCTATATATATCATCAAGTTCTGTCAATGTGCTTGCGTTTGCAATTTTTGTTTTAAGTTCATCTGTCAGTTTGCCTTGATCATCAATGAGTTTGCTAACTTCTTCCTTGCGCTTGTCCATATTTCTTAAATAATTAAGTCTGTCAGCAAAAGCACGCAAAGTTTGGTCATCGCAACTGCCAGTCATTTCTTTTCTGTATCTTGCAATAAATGGAATTGTGCAACCTTGGTCAATAAGTGCAACAATGTTGTCGGCATGGTCTTGTTTAAGCCCAAATTCCATGGCAAGAATTTTTGAATTGTCCATTTTTACCTCTCTTTTTATGGTTAAAAACCACATAGAAAATGATAGCACAAAAGCAAAAAAAATCAAAATAAAAACAAAAGCCTAAAACAAATATATTTTGTTTTTAAAAAAATCTGCAAAATTTGCAGATTTAATATTCATATTTAAAAATTCTTTTTCCAGCATCATATTTTGTTTCTTGCATTGGGAGTAGAAGAACTTTTTGTTCAAGTGTGTAAACAAAACGATTGTATGCTGTCATATTTCCAACATCGGCAAGGCAGTTTAGTTTAACTTCCAAAATGTTGTCGCCAATGTCGTGACGTTTTGAGTGAAACATAACTTGGTCCAAGTTTACAAGCCCATCAAAGCCACTGTTGTTTATCATTTCATATTGTGTTCTGTTTGTGACAATATACATAAAAACTTTTAGGCTTTTTAACATTCTGGCAATGTCGGCATCAATTTTGTGAGTGTAGATGTCTTGCAACTTGTCTTCCAAAAACAAGATGTATTCATTTTTATCTTGAATTTTGTCGCCCAAATTCATTGCAATTTCAAACTCACGCTTAACGCCATCATTTTTGCAAATGATGCTGAGTGTTTGTGTGTCGCCAACAACTCTAACTCTGATGCTTGCATCAAGTTCGTCTAACAAGTTTTCTGGTGTTTCATAAAAATAGTCTGTTATAACAAACCCAGAAATGCTTTTTGTGTCATAGTTTGGCATAAGTTTTATAATTTCTTTTATGCGTTCAAAATCTTTGTAACTATGCAAATAGTAGGTGTTTTGAACTTTTTTGTGAACTTCAATGTTTTCCATACTTATATTTTATATAACATTTATGTTTTTTGCAAGTGTTTAGCAACAAAAAATTGGCACACCCAAACCAAAATACGCTTTGAATGTGCCGTTTTTTAAATAAGCTTTTTAGATTTTAAATAGATGGTCAAAACTGAAATGTCTGCTGGGCTTACGCCACTAATTCGGCTTGCTTGACCAAGGTTTAGAGGCTTAACCAAATTTAGTTTTTCTCTTGCTTCAAGTCTAAGCCCAGAAATTGTGGAGTAGTCAAAGTTTGCTGGCATTGCAATTTTTTCTTGTTTTTTTGCTTCTTCAATTTGTTGCTGTTCTTTTGCAATATAGCCACTATATTTTGTTTCAATTGTAATTTCGTTTAAAATTGCGTCATCAAAATTTTTAAACAATCCAATTTGTTGCAACATTTTTGCTGTTATGTTTGCTCGTTTTAGCAAGTTGCTTACTGTTGCGCCTGTTGTCAATTTGCTGTCGCCGGCACTTTCCAAAATTTTGTTGATTTCACTATTTGGAGAAACAACAATAGAAAGTTCTTTTCGTGCAAGTTCAAGTTGCTTTTGTTTTTTTGTAAATATCTTCCAACGTTTGTCATCTACAAGCCCAACTTCACGACCAATTTTTGTAAGTCGCAAGTCACTGTTATCTTGTCTTAGATGCAAACGATACTCGGCACGGCTTGTCATCATTCGATATGGTTCATGTGTGCCTTTGGTTGTTAGGTCATCAATCAAAACACCAATGTAACTTTCATCTCGTTTAAGCACAAGCTGTTTTTTGCCCCTTATTTCCAAACTTGCGTTTATGCCCGCAACAAGACCTTGACCTGCGGCTTCTTCATAACCACTTGTTCCGTTTATTTGTCCTGCGGTGAAAAGACCTTTTATGTTTTTGTATTCAAGTGTAGGGTAGAGTTGCAAACTATCAATTAGGTCATATTCAATTGCATAGGCATCACGCATAATTTTTGCGTGTTCAAGACCTGCAATGCTGTTTAACATTTCTTTTTGAACATCAATTGGTAAACTTGTTGAAAGACCTTGAACATAGGTTTCTTTTGTTTCCAAACTTTCTGGCTCTAAAAACAATTGATGTCTGTCTTTGTCCTTAAAGCGAACAACTTTTGTTTCTATGCTTGGGCAATATCTTGGACCAATGCCTTCAATAAGTCCACTATATAATGGGCTTTTTTTAAGGTTGTCCAATATGATTTTGTGAGTGTTTTGATTTGTGTAAGTTAGGTAGCAAACTGCTTTGTTTTTTGGTTGTTTTTTTGTTAGATAACTAAATGGTTGAATGTTTTCATCACCATATTGAATTTGCATTTTGCTGGTGTCAATCGTGTCGAAATGAATTCTTGTTGGCGTTCCTGTTTTGAAACGATAGATGTTGAAACCACATTTTTTGAGACTTGATGTCAATTTATTCGCACACTTGAAACCATTTGGTCCAATGTTTTCAACATGGTTTCCAATGAAGATTTTACTCTTTAAGTAAACGCCAGTGCAAATGACAACAGCTTTGCAATAATAAATCTCATTAAGTGCTGTTTTAACGCCATATATCTTGCCATTTTTGTGTAAAATGTCAGTGGCTTCGGCTTGCCTTATGTCCAAATTTTTTGTGTTTTCCAAGGTTCTTTTCATTTGATTGTGATATTTAATCTTATCTGCTTGTGCACGCAAACTGTGAACTGCTGGACCTTTGCCAAGGTTTAACATCCTAAGTTGCAAAAGTGTTTTGTCGGTATTGATTCCCATTTCGCCACCAAGTGCGTCAATCTCGCCAACAATTTGTCCTTTTGCTGTTCCACCAATACTTGGGTTGCATGCCAAAAAACCTATGCTGTCCAAATTGAGTGTTAGCATAACTGTTTTTATTCCTGTTCTTGCAAGTGCAAGGGCAGCCTCGCAACCTGCGTGACCTGCACCAATTACAACTGCATCATAACCTTTAATTTTAATGGTTTCCATAAATTTTTCCTTTGCACAAAAAAAGTGCCACAATAGTGTAAACTATTATAGCACTATACATTTTAAAAATAAAGTGTTTATTTATTTTCCTAGGCAAAATTTGCTAAATATTGTGTCAATGATTTCTTCATTTGAGTTTTGACCTGTTATTTCGCCAAGAGCAAGCCAAGCCGACTTAACAAAAGTTGCAACAAGGTCAAGTGTGCTTCCAAGTTCAATTTCGCTTGAAGCTTTGATGAGGTTTTGTTTTGCTTTTTTAAGTGCGTTTTCGTGGCGAGTGTTGGTTATGATTAGGTCACTGTTCAAAATGTTTTTGTCAACAACCAAATTGTAAATTTGTTCTTTAAGTTCATTCATCTTTTCTTGTCTTAAAGCACTTACGCCAATCATTCTGTCAAAAGTTGATGTCATCTTTTTTGGTAGGTCAATTTTGTTTACAACATACAAAACAACTTTGTCTTTTACAAGTGACAATATTTTTTCATCTTGCTCATCAATTGGTTTACTGCCATCTAAAACAACCAAAATTATGTCGGCAGACTTAACACATTCTTCGGCTTTTTCTATGCCAATTCGTTCAACAATATTATTTGCTTCTCTTATGCCTGCGGTGTCGGTTATGTTAAAGGCAATGTTTTTGTAAACAAAGGTGTCTTCAACAATATCTCGTGTTGTGCCCGCAATGTCGGTTACAATTGCACGATTGTAGCCAAGCAGAGCATTTAACAAGCTGCTTTTTCCAGCATTTGGCTTGCCAAGAATGAGAACATTTATGCCATTTTTAACAATTCTGCCAGTTGCAGTTGTCTTTAAAAGGTCATCTATGCTTTTAAGGGCTGTTTCAATTTCTTGTTTAATTTCTTGTGTGGTTGAATATTCAATGTCTTCTTCTGGATAGTCAAGTGCAACTTCAAGTTTTGCCTGACAATCTGTGAGTTTGCTTTGAATTTGTGAAACTCTTTCTTTAAGCTTGCCACTCAAAAGGTTATAGCCTGCTTTAACTGCTTCGGCGCTTTGTGCGTTAATCATATCAATCACGCCTTCTGCACGGTCAAGTGACATTTTGCCATTTAAAAATGCACGTTTAGAAAATTCTCCTGCTTCGGCAAGAGTTGCTCCGTTTTCGACGAGAGCATCTAAAATACCATTTGCAATCACAATTCCACCGTGGCATTGAATTTCAACCATATCTTCGCCGGTGTAAGAGTGTGGTGCTTTAAACCACACAACAAGTGCTTGCTCATTGAAGTTTTTTGTTCTTATTGTGGAAAGATACATTTTTCTTACTTCCATTTTGTCGGTGCAGACATTTGAAATTTTTTGCAAAATGGCTTTGCTTTCATTTCCACTCATTCTGACAACGCTAATTCCTCCGTTGCCTATTGGTGTGCTTATTGCACAAATTGTTACATTTTTTTCCATATTTCAATTATATCAAATTTTTGCACTTTGGCAACAAAAATAAATGGTCATATAAAATTGTTTGAAAAATGTTTGTGTAAAATATTATTCAATTCATATTGATTTTTGCAAGTTAGAATGTTTGGCCAAAATTTTGCAAACAAAAAAGTTGCCACATAAAGCAACTTTTATATTGAAAGATTTTTTTCATCTTGTAATGTTTTTGAAATGTATTCTTGCCCATTGACTTTTTTAAAAGAAAAGCCATTTCGTTTGTAATAGTTTCTAACTTTTTCTGGACTTTCGTTGTGGAGTGGAATAAATTCGCCTTCAAGTGAAAATATATTATTTTTTTGACAATATTTTTCAAAGCATTTCATAAGCATTGTGGCATAGCCTTTGCCTTTGTAGTTGTTGTTTACAAATTCAAGCCTTCTTATGTAAGCACTTTTGTTGTCTTTGCCAATAAAAAATTTGATTTGTGCAATTGGCTCGTTGTATAAATCCATATATTTTTCGCCATCAAACAAGTAAAATGAATTGTCTTGTGATTGGTTGAAAAATGGCATTCCAACAACAATTTTTTCATCTTTTGTTTTTGCAAATATCAAATTGTTTTCAATTTCATCTTGCGAAAGGCCGTATCTGTTTTTGTATTCCTGCTTTATTTTGTCCAATTTGTTTCCCATTTAAATATTGTATCACGATGCAAAGTTGTTTGCAATACTACTTTTAAAGCGCTTTTTGTTTGCAAAAATTATATTATGTGCTAAAATATCTGTGCAAAATTATCAAAATCGAAGGAGAAAAAATGAAACTAGGTATTGTAGGACTTCCAAATGTTGGCAAAAGCACACTTTTCAATGCAATCACAAAGGCAGGTGCACAATGTGCAAACTATCCATTTTGCACAATAGAGCCAAATGTTGGCGTTGTGGCTGTTCCCGATGCAAGATTAACAAGTCTTGCAAAACTTTATAACAGTGAAAAAGTTACACCGGCAGTTATTGAGTTTGTTGACATTGCGGGCATTGTTAAGGGTGCAAGCAAAGGCGAAGGCCTTGGAAATAAATTTTTAAGTCACATTAGAGAAGTTGATGCAATTGTGCATGTTGTTAGATGTTTTGAAGACAGCAAAATCATTCACGTAAACAATCGTGTTGACCCACTTGATGATATGTCAACAATCAATATGGAACTTATTTTGGCAGACCTTGAAACTGTTCAAAAAAGGCTAGAAAAATCAGGCAAAGTTGCACACGGTGGCAGTGCAACAAAGGACCAACTTGAAGAAGCAAGACTTCTTGAACTTTGCAAGTCACAACTTGAAAATGAGCAACCAATTAGAACCCTAAATTTGTCTGAAGAAGAAAAGAAAATTGTTGACGGATTTTTCCTTTTAACAAGCAAACCAGTTTTGTATTGTGCAAATATTGGCGAAGATGAAATAAGTAAGCCAGACAACAAATATGTTTTGGAAGTTAAGGAACAAGCATCAAAAGAAAACGCAGAAGTAATTGTTTTAAGTGCAAAGATAGAAGAAGAAATAAGCGAACTTGCAGATGATGAAAAAGAAATGTTTTATGCCGACCTTGGCATAACTGAAAGTGGACTTGACAAACTTGTTAGGGCAAGTTACAAACTTTTGGGGCTAATCAGCTTTTTGACTGCTGGCGAAAAAGAAACTAGGGCTTGGACCATTAAAAATGGAACAAAAGCACCACAAGCGGCAGGCAAAATTCACACTGATTTTGAAAAAGGTTTCATTAAGGCAGAAGTTGCAAATTATGAAGATATTTTGTCTTGCGGTGGCTATGTAAAGGCAAAAGAAAGTGGAAAGGTTAGAATGGAAGGCAAAGATTATGTTATGAAAGATGGCGATGTTGTGCTTTTCAGATTTAATGTTTAATTTTAACACTAAAAACGAGCTTCTCACATTGCTTTAAAAAGTTGTTAGGTAACTTGTTTTTGCTGTGATAGATTGAAATAAAAATAACAAATTGAAAGAATTTGGCAAGCAATTGTCAAATTTTTTTGTGCATAAGACAATGTTTGGACACATCTTAAAAAGAGCCTTCCACATTAAAAATTGTCGATTTATATATTATATATATAATTTTATTTGATAAAATATTTTTATCGTGTTAAAATAACATTGAAAATAGTGGAGAAATTCGTATGAAAAAAGTTAAAATTTTTAGTCTTGCAATTATTTTTTGTTTTAGTTTGCTCATTTTTGGAGCATGTGGGAACAAGGGAGATGGCTCTATTCTTGCAAAAAGCATAACGCTGTCTGAAACTGACATTTCACTTGTCCTAGGTGAATCAAAAACAATTGATGTTTCAATTTCTCCTGATGATGCAACCAAAAAAGACTTTGAGGTTGTTTATACTCGAGAAGATGCAAAGGTTGTTTCAATAGAGTATAAAAAAGAAGATATGCAATTTGTTTTGACTGCAACAGATGAAATTGTTGATGGAAACGACAGTTGTATTATTGATGTTAGGGCAACAGATGGCAGTGGAGTGCATCAAGTTGCATACATACAAATTGTTCAAAGTGAAGCAAATGTTGAAACTCCAAAAAATTTAACTTTTGATGGAAGCGATTTGGTGTGGTCAGAGGTTAACAATGCAAATGGTTACATTGTTAATATTGATGGCGTTGATATGCCAATTGTTTATACAAATTCATACCATATTTCAACGGTTGGCAAACAAATAACGGCAAAGGTTAAAGCAGTTGGCGAAAACAACAGCAAAGACAGTGCTTACACTCCAGAAATTGTCTTCACAATTTTGTCTGCACCAACAAATGTAAAATACACAAATGGACTTTTACAATGGAATGCGGTTGAGGGCAGTTCTAAATATGAAATTTATTTTGATGGCAAATTGTTTAGCGTTGAAAACAGCACACAGTTTGACCTTTTAAACAGATTTTCAGAATCAAAAACTTATGAAATCAAAGTTAAAGCAATTGGAAATTTTGACCTTTCAACTTTTGATAGTGACTACAGCACAGCAGTTAATGTAACTAAACTTGCAGTTCCAGAAAACTTTATGATTAGACAAAGCATTGCAATGTGGAGCACGGTTGTTGGAAGTGAAAAGTATGAAATTGTTTTAGATAAAGGTCTTGAAACAGAAAGAAATTGGACAGTTAATAGTGGAACGCAATATGTCCTTCCAAAAGATTTAGTTGCTGGTGCTCACACAATTTGTGTTAGGGCAATTGGCAATGGTAGAAATATTTTAAGCAGCGATTTAAGTGGTAGCTTGAAATTTACAAAACTTTCAGCAGTTGAAAATTTAAGAATAGAAAATGGTCAAATTGCTTGGGACAAAAATGCGCTTGCAACTTCATACACCCTTTATATAAATGGAGAAGCACGCACAACATCAAATGCAGAGCAACTTACTTATGCATTGAGTGACTATGGCAGTGGCTCATATAGCATCAACATTTGTGCAAATGGCGATGGCGTAAACACAATTGCAAGCAATCAAGCTGAAAAGAGTTTGAATGTTGCAAAACTTGAAAGCCCAACAGGTCTTGTTGCTTCTCGTGAACAAGTTGGCAACAAATTTGTTAATAAGATTTCTTGGAATGCAGTTTCTGGCGCAACGGGTTATGTGCTTTCAATTGAACATGAAGATGAAAATCAACAAATTCAACTTGCATCAACTGCAACGAGTTATCAGATTCCAGAAGATTATCAGGTTGGTGTTTATAAATTTAATGTCAAAGCACTTGGCGTTGATGGTGGCGTTGATGACACAAATGTTTACATCTCTTCAAATTTTGGCGAAAAGTTTTTGAGTGTTGAAAAGCTTGATAAACCTGCTTTGCTAAAAGTTGAAAATGGTGTTGTAACTTGGGACAAAGTTTCTCCAAAACTTGTTAAAAACATAAAGGGCTATCAATTGCTTATAAACGGCAATGAAGAAGTTTTAATTGAAGCAATTCAAAATACATTTGATTTTGCTGGCACAAATTATCCAGCAGGTGACTACACAATTTGCATTAAAGTTTTGGGCAATGAAGCTGAATCGATTGATGGTGACTACACCGAAACAATAACAGTATCAAAACTTGGCACACCAGATTTGCTTGTTGTTGATGGCAAAATTGCAAGTGCAAATGTTGTTAATGCAGATAAGATTGAGTATCAATTGACCCGTGCAAACGGAACAAGCAAGTTGTATGATGGCGCAATTTCAAGTTTTGTTGGCACAGACAATGAAGAAGTTTCAATTGTCGCAAGAGCACTTGCTGGCGAAGGAACAAATTACATAAATGGTGATGTGTCTCAAAAACTTGTTGTAAGACAACTTCCAAAAATTAGAGATATTGAACTTGTAAATGGCATTTTGAGTTATGGGAAAACATCTTATGCAGATATAAGCACGGGCGTTGATTTCCATTTGTCAGTTACAAAAGATGGCGAAGAAAGTCAATCTATCAACAATGGCACGGCAACAAATTACAACTTTAATTCAGTTGATGCTGGAAAGTATAAAGTAACAATCAAGGCACTTAGCAGATTAAATGGCAAAACAACATTTGATGAGCAAGGCAACGCAACAGCAATTCCATTTTTAAACAGCATTGTTTCAGAAGAATTTTCTTTTGCAAGATTGGCTTGTCCAGAGAATTTACACATCACTTCACCAGCAGATGATTACAAAACTCTTGGCGAATTGCTCGCGAATATCGGTGGAATGAAAACTTGGCCGGGTCAGGTTGCTTGGGACAAGGTTGATGGGGCAGTTAGCTATACCATAAGTTTAAACGGCGCAGAATATGCAAACTTTACAAACAGCATGACAACCTTGCAAGACAAATCAATTGATGCCGGCGACTATGTTTTAAAAGTTAAAGCAATTGGCGATGGAACAACAACAATTTCTAGCGAATATTGCGAAACAATCTCAATAAAAAAGCTTAAAGCTCCAACAAATTTGCGTGTTGAAAATGGCGAACTTGTTTGGGACAGTGATTACAACAAAGATTTAAACAACAACATTTTGGGCTTGCCAACATGGATTACGGAAAGCTCTAAAAATGCAATTATGTATGTTGCAGTTATAAATGACTCACAATACATTACACTTGACACCGATGGACTTTCTGTTTCAACAATCACAGATGCATTAAAGTCAAACAAATTTGAACTTCCAAACTTGGCAACCAGCAAATGCTCTGTTAGAATTTATGCAATGCCAATGAACGCATACGCATCTAATTTTAAAATCTCAGATTATCAGTCATCAGAAATTGGCAAGCCAAATGACATTTATGTTATGAGTGAATGCTCAATTGACTCTGTTAACCTAGAAAGTTTGGACACTCCAACAAATCTTGCAATGAACAAGGTTGGAAGTGACCAAGTTCTCAGTTGGAGCCCACTTAAATATGAAAAAGGCGTTAAGGGTTACAGAATTATTGTTGGTTACAACGAAAAAGAATTTGTTAAAGATATTGAAGGCGTTGACATAACACAAAAAGACAACTGCAAATGGATTTTTAACAAAGCAAACTTTGAAGCAATTTCTGCTGGCGAGGCTTTTGGTTCAGGTGCTTACACATTCAAGGTTAGGGCGCTTGCAAATGATGACAGCAATGTTGATGATGCTGGCAAACCGTTTAAATATGTAAATAGTTATTATTCAAAAGAAATTATGTCAACAATTCTCGAAACCCCAGCAATTAAGCTTGAAAAGGGTGTTGTAACTTGGAATGAAATCAGTGGCGTTGAATTGTATGAAATTACAATTGATGGCTCAAAAGTTGTTACAACAGACAAGTTGAAACTTGACTTTGGAAAAGAATATGCATCTGGCGCTCACACATTTAAAATTAGGGCAATTGGAGATGGCAGTGACTATATTACAAGTGACCAATCAGAATCTTATGAATTTATAAAACTTGCAACAATCACAGATGTGAAAATTTCAGGTGGAATTGTGGTTTACAATTCAAATAGCATTGTTGATGATGGTTCAAATAGTTGCGTTTATGCAATTGTTGTAAATGGCAAAACTTATGAAAATGAAAAGGCGACAAAGTTTGAAGTCGATGACCGTTTTGAGGGAAACAAGGAATACGAAATTTATGTTATTGCGCAAGGTGACAATTCAAAATACATTAGTTCAGACACAAGTGATAAATGTGCAAGCAATTTAAACAACCCATTTAAACTTAAAACTCCAAACAATTTGCGTATTGAAAACGGAAAACTTATGTGGGATGCAGTTCCAAATGCATCTGGTTACAGAATATATGTTTCTGGAAAACTCGAACAAACAAGCGATTCAGTTGCAACAAGCTATGACTTTGTTGGGTTAGAGGCAGGTTCATATTACATTCAAGTTAAAGCAATTGGAAATGAACTTTCATACTTAAATTCAAGTTACACAAAAAAGACAACATATACAAAGCAAAGTGGAATTTCAAATTTCCAAGCAACAAACGGCGTTTTAACTTGGGATAAAATTACAGCTACAACACAAAATAAATTGACACTCGTAATAAAACCGCAAAATGGAACAGCACAAGAATATGTGCTTAGTGAAACCGAAATGAAAAATTGTAAGTTTGAACTAGGCGAAAGTTTCTCTGCTGGAACATATCAAATTTATATGTATAACGCAGGTGGAACAAATGCAATTTCAAGTGAAAAAACTGAAACTAAAACATTTGTTAAACTTGAAGCATTAAACAATCTTGCAGTTGTTTCAAAAGAAGATGGACAATATGTTACATTTGACACTTTGGCAAATGCAGGTGGTTATGTTTTGAAAGTTGTTTCTGGAAAGAACACAAAAGAAATTGACCTTGGACTTGACAATGAAATTAGAGTTGAAGCAAGCACAACAAGCCTTGATGGTGGATTTGTTGTTGAAGAAGAAAATGGCAAAAAGATTTTGAAAATTTCTTCTTCTGGCACTTACACAATCAGTGCAAAAGCAATTGGCAGTGGAAGCAGTTTCTTGTCTTCAAATTATTCAAATTCTTCTGTCATAACTCAACCTGGAACACCAAGAATTGAGGAAGTGTTAACTTCAAACAATCAATTCTCAGGCAAAATTATTTGGGACGCTGTTGAATATGCAGACTTCTATACAGTTTACATCACAAAATCAGTTGATGGCGTTGTTCAAAAGAGTCACACGCAAAAAGTTGAAGCAACAGAGTTTTATATCAGCGAAAAAGGTTCATACAACATCAAAGTTACTGCTTGCAAAAACACAAACGGATTTGATAGTGGCTATTCAAATGAATTGAATGTTGACTACACTCTTTATGAAGGTAGTGGAACAGAAGCTGACCCATACAAGATTATTGACTTAAATGACTACAAAAATATTAAATACAATTTAACTGCTCATTACAAATTGACAAAAAACATTGCAATGTTAAATCAAACAATTGAAACAATTGGTTCAAGTTCAGAAAAATTTGATGGAACACTTGATGGCGCAGGCTTTGCTCTTGAAGATTTGTCTGTTGAAAGCAATACAAACTTCTTTGGCTTGTTCTATGCACTTGGCACAAATGGCGTTATTAAAAACTTAACACTCACAAACTTGAATGTTGCCGGAGCAGAAATTTTGGGCGGTCTTGTTGCTGAAAACTATGGAACGATTTCTAACTGTGTTGTAAAAGGAAAAATTTTAACAAAATTAAACAATGCAAACAAATTGATTTACAATGGTGGAATTGCTGGAAAGAACTATGGCACAATTGAGCTTTGTATGAACTTTGCAGAAGTTTCTCCAACAAACTCACAAAACTTTGTTTATGCTGGTGGAATTGTTGCGTTGAATGCAGGCACTGTTCAAACAAGTGGCAACTATGGCACAATTGGTGCAAATACTTCTGGTGGAATTGTTGCGCTTAATGAAACAAAAGGAATTGTTAAAGAGTGCTATAACGAAGAAAATGCAACAATCAATGCATATTCATTTAGCAGTCAACAAAAAACAATGTATGCCTTTGCTGGTGGTATTGTTGCAAATTCTAAATTAGCCGATTCAATCACTTATTGCTACAATAAAGGCAAAGTTGTTGCATCAAATGAATACAGCAATGCTGGTGCTTATGCCGGTGGCATTGTGGGTTACAATGATGGCACAACAATTAAATATTGCTACAGTATCAATGGAACAAAAGTATCAGACCAATTTATTTCAGTTAAAATAAGTGGCAGTGCTCCAGCTGGATATGTAGGAATTTTGGTCGGCTATAACAATGCAGGAACATTGAAGAGCAATGTGTATGTTTACACAAACAGCACACAAAAAGGTGTAAGCAATGTTTCAAATGTCAATGGCGGATTAGATGTTTCAAAGGTTTCAAAAGGAACAATCTTAAGTTCACTTGGTGGTGGCAGTTCATATTATGTTACAAGTGATGACTATCCACTTTACCCAAAACTTAAAAATGCAAAATATTAAGGAGAAGACATGCCAAAAAATCAATCAAAACTTTCAGCAATATGGTCATCAATATGGAAATCTTTGCTAATTTCCATATTGGTTGCCCTTGTTGCATCAATTGCACTTGGCTACAAATTCATTTTTGTAAATGGTGGGAGTGCAGAACCGGACATTCACTACAAAAGCATAATTGTTACAACAAAAACAGACTTTAGAAACTTGAATGAAGGCGACTTTATAACTTTTAAAAACAATTCATCTTATGTAACACACAAAATAATTGCAATTAAAAGAGACGGCTATTTTCAAAAAGGTGAAGTGTTTGTTGCAACCATAAATGGCGAAGAATGCAAAATGGTTTATGGCTCAAACAAGGCTTATGGCATGGACACCGCCGAAGAAACAATGGACAAATCAAATTTGAGTGACCTAAGAGGAGATTGCAACATAATTACAATGCAAAGAAGTGAAACACCAGATGCAAACAAAGATTGTGTTAACTTTCAAAAAAATTTTGTAGGACAAGTTATTTACACAAACTATCCAATTGGGCTTACAATTGATTTGTTAAAAAATAATCCACTCATAATGGTTGGACTTATTGGGTGCTTTGCATTGCTTATCATTTACAAAGACCAAACGGAAATCTCAGTTCAATATTAAAAATGCTTTAAATTATTGTGACATTATGATATAATTAAAACAGGAGTTGACAAATGAAAACAGAAATTGGCAGAAAAAATAGTTCTAATTTGTTAGTTATGATATTTGCCATAACAATGCTTTTTGTTACCATTTTGGGAACATCTCTTGCTTGGTTTACGGATAGAAGTGATTTGAACGGCAGTGGTTCAACACCTTATGTAACTGTTAAATTGAGCAACGGAAAAACCATTACAGGTGAAAATGAAATTAAGATGGATGACCCAACAAATTTCAGCGTGACAATTGGCACATCTGATTCTATTGATTGTGTTGCAACAGCAACAATCAATTCAAACATCAATGTTTTGTTAAGAGTTTTCATTGCAGTAAATTGGCAAGATGATTCAATTAACGGTCAATATGGTGGAACAGAGGTTATTGTTCCAAATATAGGCGATAATTGGCTTAGCACATCAACAGGCAGCAGCTATGACAAAATGAAGGCGGGATTTTTATATTACAACACAGAAATTGCAAAAAATGCCACAAGCAAACAAGTAACATTATTCAATAAACTAGAAGTTAAAAATAGATTTGGCGAAATAAATGGTCAAGTTGTTAATGTTTCAGTTTATGTTGAAGCAATTCAAGCAAATTCAACAGGAATGGCAAAGTGGGGTTTGTCAAAAGATTCAAACGGCAAACTTACAATAAATGCTTAATGTTAAAACAATGTTTCAAAGCACGTAAATTAGTGAGGTGAAAAATGGAAAACAATCAAAAAGGATTGCCCAATATTGATGAAATTAAAAGAGCGCAACCAATAAGGGTAAAAAGCAATACAAACAAAAAACTTATAGTAATTCTTTCTGTTTTAATAGCTATTTTGTTAATTGCAAATATTGTTATTGTGTCACTTGCGTTTTTTACCGATAAGAAAAGCAGTAGTGCATCAATTGAGTTTGGCTCAATTGGCATAAAGGCAAATGTGCAGGGGCAGGCAGATAACAAAATAACATTGGACTCAAATGACCTTATGGCAGGCGCTGAAACACAGAAAACCATTGTTGTTACAGTAACAGGGAAAAATGAGTGCTACATTAGAATGAAAGGTGAATTTAAAGTTCAAATCAATGGCACATACACAAGTCAAAAATTTGTTGAGTTTAGCATTGAAGATTCCAACTGGGTTAAAAACACAAAAAATGCTAGTGACGATTATTTGTATTACAACCAACAATTAAACGGAACAGCATCAACTGGTGGCGCAAGCACAATCAGTATCAAATTAAAAATAAAAGTTAGTGAAGAGTTTGGGAACAAAGTTACTGATGTAAATTTTGCAAACAAACCATATCAAATAATGGTTAGGTTTGATGCTTGCCAAAGTGCAAACACCGAGCTTAAACCCGGCGCAAACTTTGACCCATCAAAATTTGTTACAAGCCCAGATTTAGGTTAATCAAGATTGGTTAAAAAAATCACGCAAACTGCGTGATTTTTTGTGCCTAATATTTTGTTGATTTAATTATTGCACTTGTGTGGGCGATTTTTTGTGTGGCTATTTTGCTATATTTTTTAAAAATAAAATGTTTAATTTAAAATTGAAGAGCAGTGGCATTTAAAAGTTTTCTTAATCGTATGAATTTTTATCACATAACTTTGTTGTTTTGCTTTTGATTGTATGTTGATTCAAATTTTTTAGTGAAATATTATTAAAAGAATAACAATAATGAGAAGAGCAATGATTATGCCATCAAGCACAAGTCGCTCCGAATTTGGTCGTTTTTGCTGTTTTTGTTTGTTTGTGATTGATTCATTTGCGCTGTTGTAATTTGGAATATTGTTTACATCTGATGCGTTGCTATCTGTTTTTTCATTTTTGGTTGAAGTTTTTGCATTCTCAAAAGTGTTTTCATCAACATGAGTTTCAGAATTTTCAAAAAAATTGTCACTATGTGTTGTTTCAGAATTTTCAAAAAAGTTGCTTTCTGCCTTTTTGCTTTCAACTTTGTCTTCTGTTTTTGTTTGGTCTGCTACCGTTTCGTTTTTTGACTTATTTTCACTTGCTTGACCTTCATTTTTAAAAGCCTTCTTTTCGGCTTTCTCTTTAATTTTTTGTTCTTTTTGCCTTTCTTTTTCTGCCTTGCGTTGCAATTTTTCTTGTCTTTTTTTGTCTTTTTGCTCTTGCTTTTGTTTTAAATATTCGGCACGTCTTCTGTCATATTCGGCACGCTCGGCTTTTTGCTTTTTAATTATGTCAAAACCATTTTTTTGGTCGTATTCTTGGCGTTTTTGACTATCTTTTAAAGTGCCATAGGCTTCATTTATTTGCGCTGTAATACGCTCGGCATCTTCTCGGTTTCCATTGTATGTATCTGGGTGAAATTGCTTTATCTTTGCAAGGTATGATTTTCTAATTTCTTCATCTGTTGCGTCAACTTCAACTCCAATAATTTGATAAAAGTTTTTTTCCATAAGTGCTCCTATAAATATATTAAAGCATTTTGTCATATTTTGCAATATTTTTTAAAAAAAACCTTAACTGTTTTTAAGGTTTTTTTGTGTTGAAATATCAATTGTTTATTTGCTGATGCTGTGTTATTTTGCATACATTTTGTATAGTATTTTGTAAACCAATTTCTTTGGCAAAATTTTTGCAAGAAACAAAAAGAATTTGTATTTTGCACCAACTGCAACAAGTGGTTTTGGATTTTTCTTTTTTGCCATTTTGCAAATGACTTTTGCAACACTTTCTGGAGTCATTCCACCTTGTTCGTCCTTTTCCATTGAGCCAACGCTTTTGCTTATTCTGTTGCCATAACTTTGGTCATCAAATTCGTTTTTTTGCCTTGCCTTTGTAAAACCAGTTTTTGTATCACCCGGCAAAACGCAACAAACCTTTATGCCAAAAGGTTTAACTTCCATTGAAAGCCCACCAGAAAAACTTTCTATGGCGCTTTTTGTGGCGCTGTAAAACGTTTGAAAAGGTATTGGCAATTCGCCTGCAACACTGCTTATGTTCACAATGTGTCCACCGCCACTGTTTCTCATGTGGGGGATTGCGTGCTTGCACATGTTCACTGTTCCAAAAAAGTTTACGTCAAAAATTTTTTCAATTTTTTCTGTTGGACTGTTTTCAACACTGCCAGAAATCCCCATACCAGCACAATTTATCAAAACATCAAGTTGTTTTTCTTCATCAAAAATTTTTGCAAGAGTGGTTTCAACTTGTTTTTCATCTGTCACATCACAAACATAAAATTTGAAATCATTTGTTTCAAAAGGATTATTTGCAAGCCCATATACAACATAATTTTGCTTTGCAAGCATTTTGGCTGTGGCGTAGCCAATTCCACTTGATGCTCCTGTTACAACTGCCACTTGTTTTTTATTGCTTTTCATACATATATTTTTAACCTTTTTTGCGTTTATGTCAAACAAAAAGAAGATGTGGTCATCTTCTTTTGTTATTTAACCATTTTGATTGGTGTTGTAATTTTTGCTAATGACAACATAGGTTACGCCATTCATATCTTTTTTTTCAATTGTGTAGCCTTCGGTTGAAAGGTTAAGTTCGGTGTTTTCAAGGTCAGAAAACAAACTTTCTTTTGTTGCTTTAATGCCATCTAGCACGCTGTTTTGGATTTCGGTTATTGTTTTTGAAATTTCAAAAACATCATTTTCAAGGTCTTGCTTTGCCATTTGTTGCAAAATTTGTTTTTGGCTGTTGATGTCATCTATTGAATTTTTTATTTCATTTTTTAAACTCTCAATCACATTTTTTGCACTTTCAACATTGCTGTCAATTTCTGACTTGGCGTTTGACATTGTTTGCTTTGCAAGTTTTGAAAATTTTGTTTCTTTGTTTTCTGGCATATTCATATTGTTAAAATTGTTAATTGCCAAATTATCTTTTGCCTTTGTTACAAGCACATTGCAACTATCTTTGTATCCACCTTCTTCGCTGATAACTTCAATTGTTGCTTCGCCTGCCTTTTTGGCAGTTACAAAACCATCATCAACAGAAACAATTGCTTCGTTGCTACTTTCAAAGATATAGTTTTGATTGTTTGCATTAAACGGGAACACTTGTGCCGAAATAACACAAGTTTGACCTTCGGCAAGATATAAATTTTTTTTGCTTATTTCAATGCTGTCAACATCAACCTTTGTTGTGCTTGTGCCGCAACCACAAAGTAGAAGTGGGCACAAAAGCAAAACAATTAAAATATAAAAACAATTCTTTTTCATACAAATAATTTGTGTATTTGCTAAAATTTTATACTTTTGATGCAAAAATTCATTTTTTCTGCAAAATTCTTATGGAAATTTTAAATATTGCGCAATTGTTTTGACTATTGTTTGAAAAGTTTATATAATTATAATATTAAGGTTGATTTTGCAGTTTAGTATGCTTTCAACTTGCAATTACAAATCCATGCTGTTGGCAGTTTTTGTTAAATTTAACTGGTATGACGGCATTTGTAATTCACAAAAAAGAGAAAAGAGGTTTTGCAATGAATGAACTTAATGGAATTAAAAATGTATTGAATCTCGTGACAAGACTTCAAAGTTTGTGCGAGGGGTTTGATGACACCAACAAAAGTGCAATCATTACCTCAAAGTTTAAAATTTTGTTGGAGCTCAGTGAAAAACAAAATGTTTCTCCAAATGTGCTAAAAACTAACATTGGACTTGCAAAGAGCAATTTGGCAATTTTGTGCAATTCACTTGTTAAGGACGGCCTTATTCAAAAGACAAAAGATGAGTTTGATTCTCGTTCAATCTTTTATAATATCACTGAAAGTGGAAGTCAATTTTTGAATTCGGTGCTCGCTCAAATGAAAAAGAACTTTGAAGGAGAGCTTGCATACAAAAACAATTTAAGACAAATTAACTCTTCAGTTGAAGATTTGCTTGATTTGGTTAAATAAACAAAGCAGTTATTTTAAATTGTTTGACAATAAATTTTAATTTTGTTATAACAAAATTAAGGAAGGAAAGAAGGTTATTATGGGAAGAACAACAGAACAAAAACAAATTATTATTGATGCTTTTAAAAAAGGCTATCACCCAACAGCTGATGAGTTGTTGAGCAAAATTAAAAAAACACATCCAAATTTTTCAAGAGCAACACTTTACAGAAATCTTGCAAATTTTTGCGAAAGTGGTGAACTTAGAAAAATAAGTGTTAAGGACAATGTTGATAGATATGAACTCAACACTGGTTGTCACTATCACTTGGTTTGTGAAAAGTGTGGAAGAGTTGAGGATATTTGCTTGCCAAATCCACTTCCAACACCTTCAAAACTTTTGGACTTTGATGTAAATTATCATGAGCTTACATTTTATGGAATCTGCCCAAAATGTAAAGCAAAAAGCAAGTAATACATAAAAAACTGTGGTTAATAATTCCCACAGTTTTTTTATAGCGTTTTTTGGTCGGTTTCAACTTGATTTTTTGAAAAATATGTGTTTGAGCTTGGTCTGAAAAAATATTTGTTTTCTTGGCAGTTTGTGTTTATGATTTTGTCATAGATTTTTGACTGCTCATCTCTGTTAAATTTTTGTTTAACAACATTTTTAACAATGCTTTTCATTGTCTTAAAGCCAATGTTTTTGCTTCGTTTTGATAATAGTTGTTTTAAAACTTGTGCGTTGTTTGTGTTGGTTATGTCACTAGGGTTTATGTTTTTTGATTTTAAACCATCGTGAAGCACATTGTCAGCACAAACAAAATTTGCAAATTCCTTGGTCGCATAAACTCCATTGTTAAAAAGTGAAATTTTGTTATTTTTGTCCGGATAGTAAAATGTGTGAGTTGCGCCATGAATTTCAATGTCTTGGCTATAACCAGAAACACCAATACTATCGCTCAAAATTTCATATTCTTGCATTTGGTCAATTTCGTCAAGTGGCACCATAAAAAAGTTTAATCTAAACTCTTGGTTATTGCTTCTGTCTGCGTCCCAAGTTGGGTCAAAGTAGTAGTAGCCATCAATACCATACTTTTCATCTTTGATGTATGCAACAATATTGCAATGAGCATCATAAATTTCGTTTGGTATGCAGGCATGGTTGTAGTTTAAAAAAACCTTAACTTCGCTTAAATTTAGTTGGTCAACAATTTCTTTGAAAAGTTCACTATATCCAACGCAAACTGATTTTTTAGTATTTAACACTCCATAGGTAGAGCGAGAAAAACCACTGCATTCATCTTGTTCAACATCTTGATATTGTCTGTTGGTTACTTCAAAATAAGCACACATAATTTTTTCAACAACAGAAAGGTTTTTTGAGTTTATTTCATCAACGATTTTTGAAATTTGATTGTTTGCATTTTCAATTTCTTTTGTGTTCCAAGTGTGGTAGCCATCTTCTAACCCCATTTTAACTTTTGGAAATTGTTTTTCAAGAGTTTTTAAAATATCACAGAACTTGTTGTTTGGTTGTGCTTTTTTTGACTCGTGTAAAAATGAAATTGTAAAATCGTTGTCAAAGCCAAGAGAATCAAGTTTGCCAATTATGTTTGAAACATAACTTGCAATATCTTTTTTCAGCAAATTTTGCTCATCAATCAAATATATAAAGTGTGCGTTTTGGTATCTATAATCTCTTTTTTCAAAAAAATCATCAACGGCATTTTTAATATTTTCATTTCCATTGTCATAAAAATAATATCTATTTTCCATACAACTATTTTAGCAATTTAGGGGAGTATTGTCAATGGTGAAAAAATAAAAGCGATATTATTTGTGTTATTATTTTTGGTATGTTATAATTTTGTAGGAGAAATTATGAAACAAAAAATTGCAGTGCTTGTGTCTTGTCACAAGCCATCAAAAATGTTGAGAACAAAATACATTATGCCAATTCAAGTTGGCTGTGCATTTAAGAAAGAAAGATTTGAAAATTGCCTTTATGATGACCAGTTTGAGAATATATCTCAAAAGAATAAGAGATATTGTGAACTCACTGCTCAGTTTTGGGCGTGGAAAAATATTGATGCACAAAGTTATGGCTTTTTTCATTATAGAAGATATTTGTCACTTGATACAAAATATCATTTAAAACAAAAACTTGATTGTTTAAATGATAAAGTGATTAAAAAATATAAATTGAATGATGAAAACTTGGGAAAGTTGATGAATAAGTATGATGTTATAGTCCCACACAGGGCATTGGTTTGGAACAACTACAACCAATACAAAAAGTCAAAAGGTCATCACATAAGAGATTTGGATTTTTGTCTTGATGTTATTAAAAATGACTATCCAGAAATTTATCCATCTGCTCAAAAATATATGAAATCTAAACTTGCATATTTTTGTAATATGTTCATAATGAAGAAGGAAATCTTTAACAGTTACTGCACTTGGCTTTTTGATATTTTGGAAAAACACGAAAAGAAGTTTGATTGTGCAGATTATGCGCCTTACGATTATAGAGTTAGTGGATTTTTGGCAGAAAGATTGGCAGGAATATATTTCACCTATTTAAAAAGTTTAAAAAAATACAAATTTAGAAAGGCTCAAACACTGATGTTCAAAAATACAGATTTGTAATTTAAAAAACACATTGAGGCAAAATTTCAATGTGTTTTTATTCTTATTTATATTTTTTTGTTTATTTTTTGTTTGTCTTTTGCACTTTTTTCTTTTTCGCTTTTATCACAATCTCACAAATTGTTGCAGCTATAACAATACAAGGCAATGATATAATTAGTATCAATGCAAAATTTGAATGCTTTTGTTTGATTGTAATTTTAATATTTTCAATGGTTTCGTAGTGTTGAGTGTCATCAGGAGTGTAGGTTGCTAAATATGTTTTATTTGTCTCAAACTTTTGGGTTGGGTCATTAAATGAATAGCCATCTGGCAATTTAATTTCACTGAGGTTTTTAATTTTTTCATCAACTTCAATTGTCAATTCCTTTTGATGATTAGGAATTGCTTTTTTAATGCTAAATGTCAACTGCTCATTTAAAGAGTAATTTGGATTGTTGCTGACAACTGTAAATGTGTAAGTTCCAACTTCCAATTGACTTTGAGATACCATAATTTTTGCGTCTTCATTAGGTAGCACACCATTGATTTTGTATTGTGGACATTGCAATTGACCGTTGTAGTAAAACTCCGTTGTTGTATCTGATAGGTTTAGGATTTTTGGCGCAATTGAAATACTACTTTCTAGTGCTAAGGTGTTAGAGTTTTCATCTGAAATGCGTATGTAGATTTTTGTTGTTTCTGTTGCATTTTTAAAATATATGGCATTTTCTGAAAACATTTGCTTGTCTAAAGAGTATTCAATTTTTGCAGTATTGCAGTTCAAGATTTCTAGAGAAATAGTGTGATCCTTGCCATCATAAACGCCACTATAGCTAGATAGATTATATTTTATATTTCGCTTTGAAACGGTGTAAGTTGCGGGCTCAAAACCATATTCACAAACTGCAATGTAGTTTGGATTGTTTACTGTTGAGTTTATGTTAAATTTGCCAATTGAAAGGGGAGTTGCATCACAACTAAACTGCATTTGTAGGTCATCACCATCAATGACATTCCCACTTGACACTTGATATGTAAATGGCAAAAGGTTTTCGCCATACTCTGAAGTTTTTGAATCTATCTTGTATTTTAAGCGTCTTTTTTGAACGCTAAATTTAACATGGATTGTTTTAGATGCTGTGACATCGTCATTAAATGTGCAAACCACATCAAAACCAAAATTACCTGTGCTCATTGGAATGCCGGTCAAACTGAATGTGTATGGGTCACAAGAAATGCCTTTTGGCCAATTTTGATTTTTAATGGCGCAAGAAACGCCTTTAAGTGAAGTGTCTATTGGCTGTGGAATAGGACAATTCATTTCAATGCCATAATGAAAGTTGTCGCCAAGGTCAGTATCTTCAAATGTGAATATTAAGTTGTCTGTAACCTCGACATAAACAAATGCATATTCATATTTGAAATCTGGGAAGTTTACCAAATGATTTTTATCTAAATAATTGCTGTAATTTGACTCAATGAAATCTTCGCTTGTAATTTCATCATTGTGTTGTTCGGTTTTGTAGTAGTAATAATTATTTTTATTGTTTTTTGACCTTTTAGAAAAGTTAACGGAATAATCTTCGCCATAAACAAATGACTTCGCATTGCTTGATATGTCATAGTTTTCGGTAGGAGAGTAGTAGGCAACCACCTTTTTGTCGCTATTGCTTAATTTATACCATTTTATCTCAATTTGAACAATGTTGTCATCGTAGGTTTGAACAAATAAATTGTATGTTTGAACTTTATTTTCATTGTCCGAATCAGATAGCCTAAATTTGCACACCGTTGAAGTGTATGGTTGAATTGACTCATATTGATAATAATCGGTATATGGAATTAAACTGTCATCTGAACAAAACCAATATTTAATTCTGCTGTATTCACCAAATGCAATTGAAACTTTTGGATTAGTCTCTACGGAGTAAACATATATTGTGTTTTTATTTTTGGTTGAAAGTATTGTGTTCATCATTTGATAAGATTGATATTTAGATTCTTCTGCTGTTAACACATAAGAAAGTTCAGTTCCGGAAAAAACAACAATTTGTTTTTTAAATGTGTAGTCAATTGAATTGTCGCCATCTTTGTCAACAGAAAAAATAATAATGTATGTGCCACTATCAATTGCGTTGTTTGTGCTAACATAAAATTTGTTACCATTTTGTTTCAGCTGTGAAAATTGATTGTTTGCATTGCAATTATTTAACAAAATTTTTGCATCAATTTTTGTATTTGTGTTTTGCTCTAAATTTGAATATTGATATTCAATTTCAATGTTTTCACCATATTTATAGATGTTGGCGTCAAGAAAAACTGTTTTGTTCCGTGAATAGTCAATTGAGTTGCAAATTGGAGATTGATAATTTATGAAATTAGAGTTTGAATTTGAAATTGAAATGGTATCATCTTTATTTTGTGAACTTGCATTTTCAAAACCATACAGGTAATTCAAAAGATTTGGGTCGTCATAAGATATGCAAATCAGCTCGTTATTTCCCCAACTGTTTAGGGCAATGAACACACCTTGTCGCAAAATGCCATTGCTGTCATTAAAACTTAGGTTGTCGTCCCAACCAATTATTGTAACAGAGTGGTTAAGCACTTTCTCGGAATAGGTGCACGCCCTGCCATTTATGGATTGAAATTCACTATCATTTATGTTTGTTGAGATAGCACCATTTTTTAACAAATATGTCTTTGTGTTCAAAATTTTATCAGATTTTTCAATCCATTTTGTATTTGCAAAGTTTGTGTATGAGATGTCACTTGGGATGTATGAGTGGGCAAGCCCTTTATACATGTTGTAAATTTGCAAATAATTGTTGTTGTCAAAGCCAAAAGTGTATTCATAAGGGAATTCGGCTTCAAGCAACAAGCCATATTTTTTTGCAACATTAAAGCAATCTGTTTGGCGTCCACCTGCACCAATTTCATACGACGAGTTTTCCATTTTTACACAAAGTGTGAGCCATGCTTCAGAAAAGTCGTAATATTCGCCAGTTGTCATTGCAAGGTTTATTTCCAAAGTTTTTACAAATGAAAAAATCCAGCATGTTCCCATTGATGCTTGGCAAGGTGTGTCAATTCGATAATAATCTTTTAAGCAAAAGTATTCATCTTGAATTGATGCACTGGCTATATCTGGTCGTTTTATGTCACTGGCATAAATTTCGCTATTGCAAGGAAACACTAGCGCACATATTGCGCAGACAATTGCAATCACAAAAGGGCCACAAAAAGTAATAAATTTGTTTTTTGTTTTTTTCATAATTTAATTATATCAGCAACACAATTTAAAATCAATGTTTTACACAATTTACCATTTTTAATTTTGAGATTAAAATATAACATTTACGCGCTTATTTGAGTGCGTTTTTTAATATACTTTTTTTAAATTTGGTATTTACATGGTAAAGTATGTGTGCTATACTGACAAAAACGGAGGTGTTCATGAAAAAATCCACCAGAGTTTGGGTCTATCTTTTGGAAGTCATATTGGCACCAGTAATTATATTGTGTGGTTTTCAACTTGGAAAGTTATTTAATAAAAATGACATAAATAACTATGCGCCAACAAACAATATTATTGAATACAGAAAAAATCTTGCCTACATAAATGATAATTATGAAGACGAGATAAACAATCGTATTATTGTAAAAACTAACAGAACGATTGAAGATGATAAAGCACTTTGCGTGGCGAGTGGCTATGCCGGACTTAATGTTTTGCAGTATGAAAACTATCAAGATGCCACAAATGCACTCAATTATTATTCTTCACTTAGTTATGTCTCATATTGTGAAAGAGATTTTGTTGTTTATTGCAATGATATTGTTGAAAATTCTGTTGTGATAAATGGAAATGAAATGGGGAACCTCTCTTGGGGTGCAAACCTTTTGGGTGTTTCTACTTATCAAAATTATATTCTTTCAAAATATAAATCAGTTGATAATCTCCCTACGGTTTATGTTGCAGTTCTGGATACTGGCATTGATACAGACAATGAATTTTTAAGTGGAAGAATTGCTTATGACCTTGGAATTAGTTACTACGACAGCGCGCTTTACACAAACAAAAAAAGCAATTATAAATTTGAAGATGACAATTCGCACGGAACACATGTTTCTGGAACAATTGTTGACCTTACACAAAGTAATGTAAAGATTATTCCAATAAAAGTGCTAAATGGAGAAGGTAAAGGTTCAAATGCAAACATTATTTCTGGCATGGAATATATTTTGAACCTAAAAAAATCCGGCAAGAATATTTGTGCTTTCAATATGAGCCTTGGTGGTTATGGAAATTCAAAAGAAGAAGAGAGAATTATTGATAGTTGTTATGAAAACAACATTATGCCAGTTGTTGCCGCTGGAAATGAAAATTATTTCACAGAAAAGTTTTCACCATCTTCTTGTAAAAATGCACTTACAATTTCTGCACTTGAACAAAATTCTGTTTACAAAAATGCACTGCATAAAGCCTATTATTCAAATTATGGCCCAACGATTGATTTGTGTTTGCCAGGGACAGATATTTTAAGTTGTGTTCCAAATGAATGCACTTACAAAACAATTTACACTTCAAAAACAGGCGGAAAGTATGCCGTTATCAGTGGAACATCAATGGCAACACCACACGCAACAGCACTTGTAGCACTTTTTGCAACATACTATGGAAATGGCTACAATGTTAAAACAGTTGAACAAAAAATTAAAACTAGCACCTATGATTTTGGATTGGAAGATAAAGATGATGTTTATGGCTATGGCGTGCCGAATATGGAACTTGCAATTGACAAGTATAGTCTTGACAAAACACCAAAATTATCATTTGGTGAAGTGAACTCAGTAAGCAATTTTGATAAGGAATTCAAATTAAAAATTACAAATAAAAATACAAATTACAATGGTTATACTTATAAAATTGCCTATACCCTTGATGGAACGTATCCAACGACTTATGCGCTTGAATATACATCTCCAATTGAAATAGCCGAATCAACAAGGTTAAAGTTTGCAATTTACTTGTATGATGAAAACGGAAATGTTTGCGCAGATAGCAAATGTTATGAGGCTAATTATTTTGTTGGCGAAAGCACCTGTAACGATGATGCAACGGGTTTTGAAATTGACAATGACGGGACTGTTACGAAATACACTTCTGGCTTAAATGAAATTGTGTTGCCAGAATATGTAAATGGCATAAAAGTTAAAAAACTTGCAGATGACCTATTTTATGGTATTGGTATTAGAAGGTTTGTTTGTAATTTTGATGTTTTGATTGATGGTTATCCATTTAATTGTTGTGATGAGTTGACATATTTAAAATTGGGTTCAACAAACACAAAAACTTTGGCTAAATATTGTTCAGAACTAAAAACGGTGGTTCTGCCAAATTCAAGCGTAATTGGAAACGCTATTGCAAGTTATGCATGCCTTGGTATGCTATATGGTAGTTCAACAGTTTTGGGCTGTTTCAACTTGCAGGAAATTTCAATTCCAAACGTTGCGGATATCCCCGCAAATGCATTTTCTAACTTTTTAAAACTTGATAAAATTAGTTTGGAACAAGCAACAAGCATAGGCGACAAAGCTTTTGAAAATTGCGAGGATTTAAAATTATACTTCAATTGTCCAAACCTCTTGTCAGTGGGTTCAAATGCGTTTGATGGCTCTGGCATAAATGGACTTTTTGCAGACAAACTAGAAATTGTGGGAAATGAAGCATTTGCAAATTGCCTAAATTTAGAAAATCTTATTTTACCAAGTGCAAAAAGGATTGGAACGGAATTGGCTGGTAAAAATGACAATAATCTGGTTGTTGTTTTCAGTCAAAAAGATTTTGCCATGACTAAAAACTTAAACATTTTCTTTGGACAAAAAGATGTAATTTTTATAAGTGGAGCATTCAAAAATGCAAATTCCGAACTTACAAAAATATATTGCTACAACACGAGTTCAATGTCAAAACAAACAAATATGACTTGTATTGATGCAAGTGCAAGCATTTATGAAAGCAAAACTAAAGAAATAAATTTCAACTTCAATGGTTATAACTGCCAAATTGCGACCTATTGTTCTGCTGACAATGTCCTTGATGACACAGACATTTTGGTTGATTTCAAGAGTTATGATGGCTTTAAAATTGCTGAAAACTACACTTTTAATAAAATCACTGACCAAAGCAAATATTATATTTCAGTTGTAACAGACAATTTTGGAAACCAAAGTCAAAACATTGTGAACACAGCTGGCGAAAAGACGGCATATAATATCAAAATTAACAGCAACATTAAATCAGTTGGTGCAGAAATTGGAGCGCTAGCTTATTATGAAGGCGAAAGCGTAAGTTTAAAGCTAAAAAAAGTTAAAGGATATGACCTTGTTTCGGTTTATCTCGATGGCGTTGAAATTACGGACAGATTTGAGAATGACACTTATACATTTAATATGCCCTGCAAAGATGTTGAATTAAAATTTAATTATGAGCAAAAAATATATTCCATTGCTGTTAATGTAGATGGCGAAGGGCAGTGTGAAATAAAGGATATCAATGGGGCTAATATTAAAACAGCAGTTTATAACCAACCAATATTTGTAAAGTATTTTGATGAGAGCAGATGCGTTACACAACTTTATTACACAACAAAAAATGGCAAACATTTTGCGCTTGACATAAATGATTCTTCAACAATATTCCAAATGCCAGATAGTGATATACAAATTTATATAACATTTAAAGAAATAGATTTAAAGGACATAATTGAAATTTACAACACCAATCGCAGAATTTATGAGGTTTATGGCTATTTGGGCAATGACAAAATTGTCAATCTCCCTCAATATGTGATTAAAAACAATACAAGATACAGACTTGGTAAAATTGCATCATTTGCATTTAATGGCAATACTAATATTGAAAAAATAAATGTTGTGTTCACTGATTACAAGAATACAGAAATTGAAATTGACAGTTTCGCATTTAATGAGTGCAAAAATTTGAAAAACATCAATATTGGTCAAATTGTATCTGTGGGGAACTATGCTTTTTCCGGCTGCACCTCACTGGAAGAAATTGATTTGCAGTTTTGTAAGTCAATTGGATGCTCTGCATTTGAAGGTTGCAAATCAATTAGAGTGTTTAATCTTTCAAGTTGTGAAAATTTGTCAGAAAGCTCATTTGCTGATTGTAGTTATGTTGAGAGAGTTATATTATCAAATAGTTTAAAGGTAGTTCCTAACTATTGTTTTTCAAATTGTTCAAGCTTGATTGATATAGATTTAAAAAATGTTCAAATTATTGGTAAGTATGCATTTGAAAATTGCGTTTCATTAGAGACCATAGATATTTCTAATTGTGAAGAACTTGCACAAGATGAAAACGAAAATTCTTTTGCGTTTTATAATTGCTCAGCACTTGTTGAGGTTAAAAATGGATGTCACCTAAAAATAATTCCTCAATATGCATTTAGTGGTTGTGATGAATTGAAAAAATTTGATTTTTCATTCATTGAAGAAATTAAAAAATCTGCCTTTAACAGCAAACATTTTAATATGGTTTATTTTCCAAGATTAAAAAAGATAGGAGATTGGCCATTTTTGAGCCTTAAATCAGTGATTTTAGGCAATGCGGAAATTTTGAGCGCAGATAAGTTAATTTTCTCTTATGATTTAAATATGATTTTTGTAGAGAAACAAGTTAATGCAAGCGTTGGTGCATACATCAAATCAAAATTTATTAAAAAAGTTGAAACAAAAGATTACTTTGTTTATTCGCGTGTGGAGGTAAGCTTAATTACTTTTGAGCTCAGTGATGGAACAATCATATCACAAAGTGTATGTAATTTTCTAAATTTAAAAATTGACATTCCGACATATTGTGTTATAAATGGTGAAAAAATTGAAATTGCAAAATGGCGTGCAAAAGGGACAAATTATATTTATAATGCAAGCCAAATTGTTTACAATGGTTGCAATGCAACATATATTGCAATTTTGAAAACAAATGCAGAAAAAACCTATAAAATAAAGTTTTATTATAATTATGACTTTGACCATTCTGGCATTGTTAATGATGCTGGAGATGTTGCGATTGAAAAGACTCTTAAGTATTCTGACTCAATAGAATTGCCGGAATTTGAGCACTACTTTACGAGATTCATTCCAATTTACTTTATTAGAATTAAGTTGTTTGACCAATTTTTCTGCAAATTCAATTTTAAAATATTTGTGAAATACACATTTATCGGTTGGGATAAAGATATAAATGGTGAAAAAGTTAGTGATATTTTGGATTTGTTTGACGAAAATGGAGAGATGAAAGTTTACGCTATTTACGAAGTTAAAATTATGAACTTTCTGTGTCAAGATGTTAAAATTTACAAAGCTAATTTTAGTGTTGAAAAAGATAGGTGGTTTGATTTGAAAGAAATTGAAACACCAAGCATTAACACTGCTTTAATAAACAAAAATTTGTGCGGTGATAATATCCCTGCCGAGATGGAAGAGATGTATTTCAGCTTGAGTGTTGAACAATTTTATGCCCAATTGTATGCATAAGCGCATAAAAAACTCACATATCAATGTGAGTTTTTTGTTGCAAACTTTTTAAAAACGATATATGTTTTTCTTCAACAAAACCGATTGTAAATTTCAGTTTTTGTTTTGTTTGTCAAAACTATTCTATGGCTAAATGTGATTTCATTTTGATGCACACTTGCAACTTTTTTTTGTGAAATAGATAGCAATGCGATAACCATTTTTTAAGTGCACCAAAAAATCGTTTTTATGCCAATTCATTTGTTTTGTATATGATTTCGCTTTATTTTTATAAATTCAATTTGCAGTTTTAATTTTGCAATATTAATTAATGAGCAATGGTTCCATTTGCATACACCTAAATTTAGCCAAGGGCTAAAAACGATAAAGATGTGTAACACAATTTTAGTTTTTAGACGTTTTGAAAAATTTATATTATTGGAAGTTTAAGCGATGAAGTCATTTTCAAACAAAACTGATGTTTATTCGAACAGTGATGCTACATTTTTTGTGGAAGTTGCAAGGCAACAAAAATTTGACTTATTCAAATTTAGTTTGCAACTATAATGGGTGAAACAATATCACATAGATTGCACTTTGTGGCACTGATATTGCCACTTATTTTGTGATTACAACTTTGATATCTGAATCAAGAAGCGGTGTGATACCACCTACGTAGCTAGAATTCCAAACCAAATAATTTACACCTATTTTTGTGTCAACAAGAATTTGGCGAACGCCGGAATTTTTAAAATATTAACCGTCCTTGTAAACAACTTCAAATCTATTTTCTTTTTTTTATTTTAATATCTCACAAAAATTTATATTTTTATTTTAACAAAATGCATATCTTCGCATTGTTTTTAATGCTCTTATAGCAAGGACTTTTGATATTGATGTTATGTTATCCACTATGATAATTGTATCATCATAGTAAAATAGATCCTTTCTTTTTTACTTTCCCCATATTTAACTCCTTATCTCGTCTTTCAGCAGGGGCAATGAATCACAATTTGGTAAAAGTTTTTGATTGGGATCTAGTGTGTGTGAGTCAACAAGAATAAAATATTGTATGGAAATAACCACGATTAAACACAAAAATACCAGGTTAAAAACCTAGTCGTTTAGAATTTTAATATTCAATTTTTTAAGCAATATTTACTTTAGTTTACTCCCACGAAGATTGTGATTACAAAGCCACAACGAAAACAAGATAAGAAGTTCTAGTTATTTATAAACTATTTTTCACTTTTTTCAATGTGCATTTCATTAAAATTGGATACTATTTTATTTATATTATCTAAGAGAATATCAAAATTTGAAAAATCTATTTCACTATAATGATTATATATGTATTTTGACAATATATCTTTTCCAAAAAAATCTTTACCACCACCTTTATTAAATTTTTTACCATTTATTTCCATATTTAATATGTTTTCTGGTAGAAGATCTTCAATTTCACATTCTTCTAAGCCATTCGGTAGTGGAATTGTAGTTGCATAGAGATTTGTGCTATTACTAATTTTTGTAAAATAAAAATCGATTATATTAGACTTTTCTTTCTCGGTAATATTGTTATTATTTAACAGGATATGTAGAGGTTTCTTTTTACCTCTTTGTTCATTATCATATATTAATATAAAGGGGAATTTGGAAATTATATTACCTGTGCCATCATTATCATATTTAACAAATTTATCATATAAATCACTGCTTTTGTACATATTATAAACTGCAGTTAAATCACAACCACCATCTGGGGATATTTTAAACATAAAATTACGAAGCTTTGTTCTTCTAAAAAAATTAATTCTAAATTTAAAATTATTTTTCTTATCTTTTGATACTAATTTGGGATAATCTTTGTATTTTGACATTAAAGCTGCTTTTAAATATAAAATGTCAGTTTTTCCCTCAGTCATTATTATTGGTGCTGTATTACAAAGAAATGTTTTATAGAATAAAAATAGTCTATAGCATTTTTCTCTTGAATTATAAATAATTTTATTTTGTGTGTCCAGTTTATGTGGGTTATACGAATCAATTTGATTTATGAAAGAAAATCTTCCATTTATTTGATTAGCATTTGCCTTTTTGTTATCCAAAAAGCAAGCGCCATTCTTATATAATGATAATGCCGCCGCTTTTGTTTCCTTGAAAAATTTTCTTTTTGTATTAATTTTTTTATTAACAATTAATCCTGTAACTGTTTGTCTGTGATTACTATCTTGAATATGAGTTTTTTTATTATTGATATGAAAACCGGCATTTTCAATCAATAATGATAATTCGTTTAAAAACTTAGTTGACTCAGTATAAAAATCTTTTTTATTTGTAGAAAATGTTAAATCGTCAGCATATCGAGTATAAGTTAACTTATATTTTTTACATAATTGAATTATTCTAAAATCAACTGTTTGAAAAATTAAATTTGCAATTAGTGGAGAGGTAGGAGCCCCCTGAGGTAATTTATTTTTGTAGCAACAAATAGTAGAAATAATGCTTGCAACTTTGTGTTCCATCTCAAAAAATTTATTTTTTATAAAATATCCATAGACACGCCCAATATGAAACGAATCAAAAAAATTCTCTATATCGATATTGAGAATATACTTTTTATTCTTATGGGGATTTGCATTGGTGATTATGCTTTTTTTCCTTTGAAATCCATGACAAATTTTATTTGTAATTTTATTCTCTTTACTTATTTGTTCTTGCCTTTTAACTAGTAAATTATATATGTGTTTTTGAAAAATTAGCAGATTTTTTTTAGGTGCAAATATTTGCCTTTCTCCACCATTTTTCTTGGGAATAGAAAATGATTCATAATTATTTTGTATTTTTAACTTATAAACACTATATGTTATAGTTTTTGGCTTTATATGTAATAAGTTTGCCAATTCGTCAATATTGTTAATAAACACTGCAAACCTCTCAAATCTAAAAATACCATATGGCAACTCATTATCACATTGATATATTGTAATAATATATAAATAATTTGATAGTGTTAGGTATAATGTGATAAAACTTGACCTAACATTAATAAAAATGCTGACGATACGACAGCACAAAATCTTGCTATATGGCATGAAAATAATACCATATTTAGTTAAAATTGTCAATAGTATTCTAATTGAATTCTGTTCTCTTAAACTTAAACATTTAATTGCATATAAAAAGTTGGAATATTGATTATATAATCGGTATTCGCACACCAAAATATTCAAATAAAAAGAACTGTCTGAATAGTGTTCAGACAGTTCTTTTTTGGTGCACCAGTAGAAAACTAAATTGAACCTAGATTTCGCTAGGTTCAATTTTTGTTTAGATTATTTTAAGATTTCAGTTGCATAAGATACACCGACAGCATACATTGCCAACATACACTTTGTTAAATTAGAAACATCTTCTTCAATATCTTCAGTTTCTACCATATATAAATCTAAAATATCACCCGAATAATTATATAAATCATTGCAGAATGTTAATCCTTTTGGTGAATTAAATGGCATATTGAATGAGTCTAAAACATATTCATCTATATATAAAAAACCTCGTTTTTTAGAAATGGTTTCAAAAATTTTATTTGTATCAAAAGAATTTTCTTTTTTATATAAATATACTGCACCCATACCGATAAAAAACACTAATTTAAGACAAACGATAGCAAAACCATCAAATGGTTTCTTTTTGTTTTCTTCCATCATCTTTAAAAATGCTTTTTGACAAACATCTTTACCTTTTATGATAATATCTGCTATGTATGGCATTGTATCAATTTTTAAATCAGCATAATTATCTTCTTTCATTTCTTTGATTACAATTTCTATCATATCGACAATATCTTTTTCAATAAAATCTTTTATTGGAATGTATTCTTCATTTAAATTTGTTTCTATGGAATCATTATTATTTTTATTATATTCATCATTAATAGCCGCTATTTGCTCTGATTCGCTTTTTTGAAAATTATTTTTAATTTTATTTAGCATAATTGCCAAATCGTTTCTATTTATTAACTTTATGGAATTTTTTTGAGCAAGATTATGTGCCGCTGTTGTGAAACCATATGCAGATGTAATAACCCAACCATCATGACAATCATAATATTTCCTTGCACTTACAACTTCTTGAACAGCTTTTATACCCACTGGTTGATTAAATTTTTTTACTTGAATAGCTATTTTTATTCCATCTTTTTCAGCGATTACATCAGCGCCATAATCTCCAGATTTTTTTGTTGCGATTGCATTATAACCTGCTGTTTTTAATAATCGTGCAACCCACTCTTCAAATTCAAATGGTGCAAGACTATCAATTTGTGATATACCACTATTTATTAAAGCATTTTGTAATTCTTTTTCTTTTTTAACCGCTGTTATTCTTCTTACAATATATGTAATCAAAAATATTAAAGAAGCAATAATTGAAAGTACTCCAAATGGCATCATATGTCGCATGCCATCAAGAGAATTAGAGAAATAAGTAAGAAGAATACCAACGGGCAAGAAACCTATCGCTCCTATTAAACATGCTATTGTTGTTTCATTTCTTTTCATTTGTTCAATTTCCTTTGCTTTTAATAATTACATTATAGCATAAAATAATTAATTTTAGGATAATAAAATAAAAATAATGTAAAATTTTTATTTTGAGATCGTGGCGTGTGCTTGTCTTGATACAAGTGCTGTCGCTTCGCTCCAGCAGACAAGCACACGCCAGCAAGCAAAAACATTTTACAAAATCAAGTGGGCAAAAAGGCGTTCACACGCTAAAGCAAAAGTGAACCGCCTTTTTTCTTTGCCCACTTGATACATTTGTTGTATGTAAATGATACACAAAGTTATGGCTTTGTTTATATTTTGTATATGTAAAGTATAGATTCAGTTCATTGCCTTTTTCAAAAATGTGTATTAACATTTTATTGTAAACTAACATTTTGTCAAATAAA